>Ga0210406_10000488_pt1 | contig 53424 bp, 46 predicted proteins | sample IncBWC30MmetaG_FD_155454 | JGI IMG/M metagenome (GOLD analysis project Ga0210406, IMG submission 155454) | Forest soil microbial communities from Barre Woods Harvard Forest LTER site, Petersham, Massachusetts, United States - Inc-BW-C-30-M | ecosystem: Environmental > Terrestrial > Soil >...
AATTTCAGCAACGGTGAGGGGAAATGGCGGACGAGACAAACACATCAGTACTGCTTCCGATCGATATCGAAGCAGAAATGAGGAAGTCGTACCTCGATTACGCGATGAGCGTGATCATCGCGCGCGCGCTGCCCGACGTGCGCGACGGGTTGAAGCCGGTACAGCGGCGCATCCTGGTGGCCATGAATGATCTCGGCCTGGCCTCCAACCGTGGCTACCGCAAATGCGCCAAGATTTGCGGCGACACTTCCGGAAACTATCACCCGCACGGTGAAGCAGTGATCTATCCCGCGATGGTGCGCATGGCGCAGGACTTCAACTTGCGCTACATGCTGGTCGACGGCCAGGGAAACTTCGGCTCCGTTGACGGCGATCCTCCGGCGGCGATGCGGTACACCGAAGCGCGGCTGGCAAAAATCTCGGAAGACATACTTGCCGACCTGGAAAAAGAAACCGTCGATTTCATTCCCAACTTCGATCAGACGCGCGAAGAACCCGTCGTTCTGCCGTCGCGCATTCCGAACCTGCTTGTCAATGGCGCGAGCGGCATCGCCGTCGGCATGGCCACGAACATTCCGCCGCACAATTTGCGCGAGATCGTGGACGCCGCGATTCTGTTGATCGAAAAGCCCGACACCACGCTCAAAGAAATCATGAAGATTGTGCCCGGACCTGACTTCCCGACGGGGGCATATATCGCAGGCCGCGAAGGCATTGAGGCCGCCTACAAAACAGGCCGCGGCAGTTTCACCATGCGCGCCAAAGCCGCCATCGAAGAGACCACAAAAGACCGCGAGAGCATCATCATCACGGAAATTCCGTACCAGGTGAACAAAGCGCGGCTCATCGAGCGCATCGCCGAATTGGTGCAAACCAAGAAGCTCGAAGGCATTTCCGATGTGCGCGATGAATCCTCGCGCGAGGGCATGCGCATCGTCATCGAGCTGAAGCGCGGCGAAGAATCGCAGCTCATCCTGAACAATCTTTTCAAGCACACGCAGATGCAGGAATCGTTCGGCATGATCCTGCTCTCTATCGTTGGCGGGCAGCCGCGCGAACTGGGCTTGATCGCCATGATCAAGCTCTTCATCGAGCACCGCATCGATGTCATCCGCCGCCGGACGATTTTTGAATTGAAGAAAGCGGAACAGCGCGAGCACATTTTGCTCGGGTATCAGATTGCCCTCGACCACCTCGACAACGTGATCCGCATCATTCGCGGATCCACCAGCCGCGTGGAAGCCAAGGAAAACCTGTTCAAGTATTTCAGCGAACAGGACGTCACCATCACCGAAAACGGCAAGTCGAGAAAAATCGAGGGCATCAAACTCGACGGCCGCAAATACCGAGCGCAGGGAGCGCCGGAAATCGAAGCCGCTGGCCGCGGAACCGGGCTAGGCCTCAGCTATGCGCAGATCGACGCCATCCTCGAACTGCAACTGCATCGCTTGACGCAGCTCTCCATCGACGAAATTCTGAAGGAATTGAAGTCCATTCGCGAATTGATCACCGAATTGCGCGAGATTTTGGCGAGCGACAAAAAACTCAAACAAGTCATCATCGCCGAGTTGCGCGAAGTGCACAAAGCGTATGGCGACGACCGTCGCACTCAGATTGTCGACAAAGTGGACGAGATCAAGCTTGAAGACCTGATTGCCGACACGGAAATGCTGATTACCGTCAGCCACGCGGGCTACATCAAGCGCACCGCAGCGGATACCTACCGCCATCAATCACGCGGCGGCAAAGGACGCATTGGCGCCAGGACGAAGGAAGAAGATTTCGTCGAGTATCTCTTCATCGCATCGGCGCACAGCTACATTTTGCTGTTCACTTCGAAGGGCCGCGTTTACTGGCTGAAAGTGTATGAACTGCCGGAAGCCGCCGCGGCGACTCGTGGAAAAGCAATTTCCAGCCTGGTGAAATTCCAGGAAGATGAAAAACTCACCGCGCTCGTCGCGGCGCGCAACCTGGAAGAAGCGGGCCAGTTCGTCTTCATGGCCACGAAGAGCGGCACGGTGAAGAAGTCAGCGCTGACCGAATTCTCGAACCCCCGCTCCACCGGCATCATCGCGCTCACTCTCGATGGCAAGGACGAGCTCATTGGCGCGAAGCTCACCGACGGCAAGAAAATGATTTTCCTGGCCAGCCACGAAGGCCAGGCGATCCTCTTCCGCGAAACAGAAGTGCGCCCGATGGGCCGCAACGCCGGCGGCGTGAATGGAATGGACCTCGACAAGGACGACTACGTCGTAAGCATGGACGCGGTCCAGCCGGACTTTGAGATCATCGCCAAAGAACACAATGTCACCACGCAGAATCTCGAGGAGCTCGAGAACGAGCAGATCAAGGACTCGCTGGTGACGCTGATGCTGACCGTTGCCGAAAAAGGCTTCGGCAAGCGCACGCCGCTCGCCGAGTACCGCATCACCTCGCGCGGCGGCAAGGGCGTGGTCAACATGAAGACCACGGACCGCAACGGATACGTGGTGGCCACGTTGCAAGTGACCGAAGAATCCGACGTCATGATCATCACGCACAACGGAAAAGTCATCCGCGTTCACGCGAACGAAATCCGCGAAGCCGGCCGCTCGACGCAGGGCGTTCGCCTGCTGCGCCTTGATGACGACGATTCCGTCGCCGCCGCCGCCGTGCTGCAGGAAGAAAACGAAGAAGAGAAAAAGTAAATCCACAATCCGTAAATAGTTAAGGGGCACGATGATTCGTGCCCCTTTTCCATTTCGGCCTGCGCTACACTACTTCCCCATGAAAATCACACGCCGCGTCTTCGTCTTTTTTCTTCTGATTGCTCCGCTTGTTCTTCCGATAACCAGTGGATCAGCCGGCAAGCCCGCCGCAAAGCGAAAATACCTCGTTTTCGTCGGGACCTACACGACAAAAACCGAGAGCAAAGGGATTTACTCCTTCGACTTTGACGCGGACACCGGGAAATTGACGCCAAAGGGCGTTGCAGCCGAAACACCGGACCCTTCGTGGGTAGTCGTGCACCCTAGCGGGAAATATGCCTACGCCGCGAACGAGGCGGGCAAGGCCAGCACTGTGAGCGCTTTTGCTGTGGATGCAAAGAGTGGGAAGCTCTCGCAGTTGAATCAGATGCCAGCGCTCGGCGAGGATCCCTGCTATTTGTCATTCGACAAAACGGGCAAGTTCCTGCTCGTTGCTAACTACACTTCGGGCACAGTCGCGGTCTTTCCAATTCAGGCGGACGGTAAACTTGGCGAGCACACGGCGGTCATGAAGGACGAAGGCGCACTTGGTCCGAACAAAGAGCGCCAGGATGCGCCGCACGCACACTGGATCGTGCCTTCGGAAGGCAACGGGTTCGTCTATGTAGCTGATCTTGGCCTCGACCGGGTCATGACTTACAAGTTTGATCCGGTAAAGGGATCTCTTGGTGCCATGCCCGCGCCAGGTCCGCAGCAACCGTTTGTGCAGAATGCGCTAGAGCTTAGTCCGGGGACGGGACCGCGCCATGCGGCAATCTCAAAAATGAGGAATTTCACGCAATTTCTGTACGTCCTTGGTGAACTCGACTCAACCATAACCGTTTTTGGAACCTCGAAGGAGGGCATGTTTGGCGGCGCGATACAAACAGTTCCGATGCTGCCGAAGGGTTTTGCCGGGCGCAATGATGCAGCGGAGATCGCAATTCATCCCAACGGAAAATTCCTCTACACCTCCAACCGGGGAGATGACACTATCGCCATTTTTTCCGTCGATCCTGCAAAGGGCACGCTAACGTTTGCCGCTCGCGTGCCGACCGGCGGGAAAGAGCCGCGGCACTTTGCCATCGATCCGAGCGGCAAGTACCTGCTGGCGGAAAACCAGCATTCGAACAACATTGTCGTTTTTAAGATCGATGCTGCGACGGGGGGCCTGACGCCTACCGGGCAAGTGGTCGAGGTGCCTTCGCCCGTGGACTTAACATTCGTCACCGCTGACTAGCTCGCTGCGTTACAATCCGCCTTCGCATTCATGGCAATTCGGGAGAAACCAATGATGGATTCACGGAAAGTGCGTACCGTCGCGATAGGGAGCTTCCTGCTGCTCGTCCTTATCTCCTCGGCGGGGGTACTCGCGTCCAGTGACGAAACAGCTCCAGCTCGTGATCCGAAGCTAGCTGTGGACGAGGCCTACACGGCCAAAATCCAGAAGTACACTACGGCGCCGTATTTCACGTCGCCACTCGTCAATTATCTCCCGGCGTCCAAGAGTGTGCCGACTCCCGAAGTGGTGCTGGGCGACGTGGCCGGCGCGCCTGGAGTGCTGCCTTACGCCGAAGATGTCTACAAGTACATGCGCCTTCTGGAAAAAGCCAGTCCTCGCGTGAGAGTTTTCTCGATCGGCACGACAGAAGAAGGCCGCGAGATGATCGCCGTGGCCGTCTCTTCGTCCGAGAATTTGAAAAACCTTGAGGAGAATCGCGCGCGGCTCGCGAAGCTGGCCGATCCGCGAACGATCAAGCTGGACGACGCCGAAGCCGACAGACTCGTCGCGCAAGCCGTACCTGTCTACTACATCACGGGAACCATTCATTCCCCGGAAACCGGCGCGCCCACAGCTCTGATGGAGTTGGCCTATCGCTTGGCCGTCGATGAGAGCCCCTACGTCCGCGAAATCCGCGAGGGCACGATCACGCTGATCACTCCGGTAGTCGAAGTGGATGGCCGCGACCGCATGGTCGATCTCTACAGATGGCATCTCTCTCACCCGAAGGACTTCTATCCGCCGCTGATCTACTGGGGCAAATACGTCGCGCACGACAACAATCGCGACGCCATGGGCGTCACGCTCAAGCTCACCGAAAATGTGCTGAATACCTACGTGGACTGGAAGGCGCAGGTGCTCCACGATCTCCACGAGTCTGTGCCATACCTTTATGACAACACGGTTGGCGACGGCCCCTACAACGCCTGGGTCGATCCGATTCTCACCGACGAGTGGCAGATGATCGGCGCGCGCAACGTCGCGGACATGACCAAGTTCGGCATGCCCGGCGTATTTACTCACGGTGATTTTGACACCTGGTCTCCCGGCTACTTGATGTTTATCGCCGCGATGCACAATGGCATCAGCCGCCTGTATGAGACCTTCGGCAACGGCGGCGCCGATACGCAGGAACGCACGCTAGATCCCGAAGACTATGCGCGCACGTGGTGGCGCCAGAACCCGCCGCTTCCCAAGGTGCTGTGGTCGCAGCGCGACAATAACAATTACGAGCAGACCGGTCTTCTCACTTCACTCCACTATTTCAACGAGAACAAGCGGCTTTTCCTCAAGAATTTTTATCTGAAGGCCAAGCGTTCGGTGATGAAACCGTCTGCCGAAGGCCCGGCCGCTTACGTATTGCCGGCCGACGAATCGCGGCCCGGTTTGCAAGCGGAACTGCTGCGTGTCCTGCAGAAGCAAGCGGTGGAGATCTCGCGCGCAAAGTCGGCATTCACGATTGCGCTGCCCGTAAAAAAGGAAAAACCAAAAAAGGACGCAAAGGACAAGAAGGAAACCGACAAGGATAAAAAGCCGGAGCCCACTTCAAGAGATTTTCCCGCGGGCAGCTACATTGTCCGCATGGACCAGCCTTACGCGCGCATCGCCGACGCTCTGCTCGACCATCAATATTGGAGCCCGGATGATCCGCAGAAAACTCCTTACGACGACACGGGCTGGACGTTTGGGGAACTTTTCGGCGTGCAAGTTGCCCGCGTCACCGATTTGAAGGTGCTCGATGTGACGATGGAACGCGTCACAGAAATTCACGCACCTGGCGGCGTGAAAGGCGATGGCGCGGTCTTCGCTTTCAACAACACTGCCGAGCCTGCGCTCGCCACACTGCGCTACAAGATCAAGGACGCAGGCATGGAAGCCGCCGAAGAACCATTCGAAAGCGGCGGAAAAAAATTTAACCGTGGCTCATTTATCATTCGAAACGCGAGCCGTGCCGACATCGATCGTGCCGCGGCGGATCTGGGCCTGCAAGCCGTCGCGCTCGGTGCCACTCCCAGCGTAAAGACTCATCCCGTCCGCGCGGCGCGCGTGGCCTTCGTGCACACCTGGCTCAGCACGCAGACCGAAGGCTGGTGGCGCCTGGCGCTCGATGACCTGAAAATCCCCTACGACTACATCAGCACGCAAACGATCGCCAAGATCGACGACCTTAACGCCAAGTACGACGTCATCCTTTTTCCTCCCGTCGGTTTTTTCAGCGGCCCTACCGCCATCATCAATGGCATGCCCATGGCGTGGGGAAATCCGCTGCCATGGAAAAATACGCCGGAGACGCCGAACCTGGTCGGAAAGAACGATTCGACGGATGACATGCGGCCCGGCCTCGGCTGGGATGGTCTCGCAAAGCTGCAAGCCTTTGTGGCGAAGGGTGGCGTGCTCCTGACCGCGACGGACACTTCCCGCTTCGCTGTTGAGATCGGCCTCGTCACCGGTGTCAGTGCACAAGCGTCCGAACGGATGAAAATTGTCGGCTCCGTCGTCGGCACCAGGCTGGTAGACGGTGCCAGCCCCATTGCCTATGGTTACGAAGAAAAGGTCCCGGCCTACTGCGACAACGGTCCGATCTTTTCCCTTAGCAGCATCTCCGGTGGGCGCGGACGCCGCCGCCTCGGCAACGAATCTCGTTCCCGTCCCACCGGGCGTGGTACTGCGGACGAACCGGATTTCACCGTGGGCCGTCCCGGCGTCGAGGCTCCCGAAGAACCAACGTCCGAACTCTGGGAAGCACCGCCAGTCACCGACGAACAACGACGCAACGGCCTCCGGGTGATTCCTCCTGCCGACCGGGCACGCGTAATCTTCCGCTATGCCGATCAGAAAGACTTGCTCATTTCCGGTTTGGTCGCAGGCGGGAACGAAATCGCGCAGCATCCCGCCGTAGTGGACGTGCCCTCAGGCAAAGGCCACGTGGTGCTCTTCTCCATCAATCCCGTCTATCGCGGGGAGACGCGCGGCACCTATTCGATGGTGCTCAACACCATTCTCAACTTTGACAGCCTGGACGCCGGCCGCAAGCTCGCCGAAAAATAGGCGCGTCGTTCAATTCGCGTTTCTCGCCAGCACCGAGCCATCTGGCGGGTTCCCTGTAGGGCCCGCCTTCCGAGGCGGGCCGCTCCCCTCGGCCATGCGGCAGTTCAATCCACTGGCAGTTTTGGCCAGTTGGAGTACAATCCCGCCCATTATGGCCAAGCGCAAAGCAAAGCGGTCCGCGCCCAGACGCTCCGGCAAGAAGCGAGTCTCGCGCACATCACGCTCACGCAAGAACGAGAAGCTGCCAAAGGACGCCATCACGCTCATCGTCATCCTGCGTGCCCGCGAAGGTCAGGAGACGCTACTGGAAGCGGAGCTGCGAGCCCTGGTCAATCCCACGCGCAAAGAAGACGGCTGCCTTCGCTACGACTTGCACCGTTCCCTTGACGCGCCCGGCGCGCTCCTCCTCCACGAAGTCTGGGCCACTCGCGAAGCTCACACTGAGCACACGCACTCCCCGCATTTTCTCCGTTGGAACGCGCGCAAAGACGCGCTGCTAGCCTCTCGCGAAGCCTACTTCTGGAAGCAAATCATTTAGGCTCGTGGGCGACTCTAGCTTTCCGGCGGGGCAAGGAAGTATCCCGGCCGGGCGCGGACCTTCAAATTCTTCGCATCATTGCGCAGGACATTCACCTTAATTTCATGGTAGCCAGCGGCATCCGAGCCGGTCGGCGTGTAGCTGATGGTGTATTGCGAGTGCAGCTCGCCGCCAATTTCGTCTATGGCCTTCTCGATGGAGCGGTCCTTGAACGTGGCAAGGTGCGAGCCGCCAGTAGCCGTAGCGGCGACTTCCAGCGCGTGATCCTTTACCTGATCGTGAATGTGCTGCACGGCCCAGACAGCCGCGGCCATCAAATCGATATTGCCGTAGCGGTTTTCCTCGCTGGTGGGTGTCTGTACAGTTCCAGGCAGCGGCGGAAGTGGGAATGTGCCCGGCGGCGTGACTTTCGGCCGCGTGTCCTTCGGCGGAGCCTGCAGCTCAGCGCGAGTCGTGGAAAGTCCCACGCTGTAAATCGTCACGTTGGCCAACTGCGCTTGCCGCAGGACCTCGCCCAGCTTCGCTTCACTGCCCATATCAGTGGCCTCGGAGAGAATCATCAGCACGCGCCGGCGCCCGGGTTTATCGGCAGTCGCCTGCGGCCGGCCGGTCAGCATTTCCACCCCGACGGACATGGCGTCGTAGAGCTTCGATCCTGAAGTCCCTTCCGCCAGATGCGCGATTGTGCCTTCGATCAAATCTCCGCTGGTGGTGAAATCCTGCAGCTTGTCGACCCCATCGTTGAACCCCACCACGGCGCCTTCGCCCGTCGATCCCATTACCGTTTGCGTGAACAGGATGCCAGTCTTGCGCATTTGCGGTAGGATCGGTGCGATGCGTGAGCTCGTCTCGATCAGAATCACCAGTGAGATGGGATCGCCGCCCAGATCGAAGTGGGAAATCTGCTGAGCAACTCCGTTATCCGTAACCTTGAAATTCCCGGATTCCAGGTCATGCACCATGTCGCCGCGCGAATTGCGCACCGTCACTGGCGTGTTCACCAGCGCGACCTGCACTTTGACCTGCGCTGGCGTGCTTTTGGGAGGCAACTGGATTTCGACGCCGGGTTTAGGAGGGAGCGGACCTGACGATGACTGTCCCCAGGCGAAAACGACAGTTAGCGCCATTAAGAGCCCCAAACTCATCAATCTGCCTGCAATCCGCGCCATTTCGATCACCTGACAGCTCAGGACGAGGTCCATGCCATCACCCGAGTGTACTTGATTCGACGCACCTCTAGCGGAAGACGTTGCCGCCAGCGCCTGCGATTCCTACAATCAATGTTTAACCAAAATGGAGAGAAGACCCATGCCCGACGGCCACAAACTGAAACCCCAGCACGCACCGAAAGCGCCGCATGAAGATCCAGAATTTCTGAAGAGCACACCGGCCCGGCCGATCCGCATCCTCGGGGAATACATCCACCCGTTGGTGCAGCTCAAGCGAGAAGGGATTGTCGACACCATCGTGATGTTCGGTTCGGCGCGCATCGAATCGCACGAGACCGCCCAGGCGCGCGTCACGCGGCTGAAAAAAGAGAAGACCTCAAGGATGTCGAAGGTCAAATTGACAAAGCATCGCGCGGCTCTGCGGCACGCGAAGAGCCTGCTGGAAATGTCGCGCTACTACGAAGAAGCGCGCCAGCTTTCGCACAAGCTGACCACCTGGTCGCTCACGCTGGGGCCCCGGCCGCGGCGCTTTGTGGTCTGTTCCGGCGGCGGTCCAGGAATCATGGAAGCAGCCAATCGCGGAGCGTATGAAGCCGGCGGCAAATCCGTCGGCCTCTCGATCGAACTTCCTCATGAACAATTCGCAAATCCCTACATCAGCCCCGAGCTGAGCTTCAATTTCAAATACTTTTTCATGCGCAAACTGTGGTTCGCGCAGATCGCCAAGGCGCTGATCGTTTTTCCCGGCGGCTTCGGCACCATGGACGAACTTTGGGAAATGCTGACGCTCCTGCAAACTGGAAAGCTTGCCAAACAGAACATCATCCTGATTTACGGCCGCAAGTATTGGGATGAAGTGCTGAACTGGAAAGCCATGGTGCGCTGGGGCACGATCGACGAGGACGAATACAAGATGCTCCAGTTCGCTGATACCGTGGACGAAGCCTTCGACCACATCCGTGCTGGGCTGGAGAAATACCACATGGATGTCGACCCGTTTTTACAGGCCTACTAACCGCAAGCCTGTCTTAAATCATTCATTTACATGTATTTGTGGAGTGGTCCGCCGTTTGCTACATTCTCTCCGCAAGCGTGTTCTATACGACAGGCCCCCATCTCAGTCGGGGATACTTAGGGAGGATGGAGGAAACATGACGCTTCATTTGGGAGAGAAGAAGTTTTTCAGAAGGACGATACTCGCTGCTGCGGTATTTCTCGGCATGCTGGCATTCGCGGGAGCACCCCCGGCATCCGCCGAGAGCTACGATGCTTGCCAGCGGCGTATCGCCAAGGCGGACCACCGACTCCACGAAGCCGTGGAGCATCACGGCTGGGACAGCCGGCAAGCCGATCGTGCGCGCCACGATTTGCACGAGGCGCGCGAACGCTGCTGGAATGAGCGCCATCGTTGGTGGGACGAAGACGGCCACCGCTGGCATTCCGATCGCGATTGGGATGACCACGATCACGATCGCCACTAATTCAGCGTATCTTTCCACGCGCCCCGATTCATTCGGGGCGCTTTTCTTTTTTGCAGTCGGCTCCCGGCGCGACTCGCGACATTACCGTTCCCCATCGCTACTGGGATGCGCGCTTCCATTGCTGGTGCTACCGCTAAATAAGCGCTTTGAAAATTTGTCGGAGAAAAATAGAACGGGGCGCCCGGTTGAATTGGACGCCCCGTTTTTTTAGCAATGCGAATGAATTTAGTGCGAGCTCACCAGCTGCTCATCGGAAAACACAGCTTCGAAGCGGCGAGCTTCATCCTGATCGTGCAGCATCACGATCGGCACCACACGCAAGTATTGCTTGCACGCGTGGCACTGCGTCACTTCTCCCTGCAAGTCTTGCAAGAATCCATCCGTGAAATGATACAGAGTGCGTTCGCGCCGGGCATTCTTCTGGTCGCGCGCTCCACAGTGCGGACAGATGAATTCCACCGTGTCCTGCTGCGGATCGCGGTCCAGAGCAGCCCAGCCGGTGCGGCGCACACCTACTGTTTCCAGATTGTGCCGGTCCATCGGGGCCATCCTCCTCAGATCCACGTCCACCGAAAATAAGATGCGTCAGACGGGGTCTCGGATACAGCCCTTGTAACTTATTCATTCTAAATATTTTATTTTGTGTTTTCCCGCGCGGAATGCCTGTTTCAGCCACCGAAATCGATCGTCGACTGAACCCCGGGAACTTGTCCGCACCCTTGGTGTCCAACGCAGTGAGGACGCGCGCAACCTCACATCCCTGCGAGCGCGGCGCCGGTCTCCTGGAGATCTAGAGCAAACCCCAGGAAATCGGCGCCGCAAATTTCTCTGTAGCTCCGTCCTAGCGAACCGCAGAGCGGCACAAACTCGCAGAAAAAAATCTGGAGGTGTGAGATGTCGCCCGAGCCCCGAAGTGTTTCAGAAGCAAGCCCCAACGAAAGTCTTGGATCGTTAACCGGATGCCTGGTGGACGGTGACGCCGAACAACTCACGCGTCAACGCCGCGTGAAGCGCCGCGCCCTGGCCATTTCCATTTGTTTGCAAAGCGCGGTTCTCGCCGCGCTTATCCTCGTGCCACTGTTTAGCAAAGCGGAGCGCATCAGCCTCAACATTGTCACTCCACTTCCTCCTTATTCGCGCTACCGTGATGCTTCGCACAATGCTGCTGCACAACCTCCGCGTCGACACGGCCCGCAGACCCCATGCCGTCTCTGCGCACCTCCCAATATCCCGCCCACAATTGCGATGCGTGACCACAGCTCAAGCGCGACTGAAACTGAAGAACCGACGGATGGCCTTGGACAGAACATCCCCGGTGGAATAGACGGAGCAATTCCCTTGTCCGACTCAAGCCAGAGGGGCCCGAGGAGAGAAGATATCGAAACAAGGGTCGTTCGGCCTCGGATCTTACACGTTACACAAATCGATCCTGCAATGCTGATTCATCGCGTAGAACCGGCTTATCCCGTGCTGGCAAAGCAGACACATCGCGAAGGTCGAGTGGAATTGCGCGCTGTCATCGGAACGGACGGCACCATCCAGTCACTGCAGGTGGTTTCCGGCGACCCGCTCTTCCTCATCTCGGCCAGAGAAGCGGTTCAACAGTGGAGATACAAGCCGACGTATCTAAACGGTCAGGCCGTTGAGATCGACACGTTCATCACCGTCGTCTACGTCATGCAGCATTGAAACTCACGCCCGATGGTGCAAGGGGCCTCGTCTGCCTTGAACGCGGCCCCTCTGCCTGCACCGGGCAACCGATTCTTGTTGTTTCCGCCGAAGAATTTATTTGAAGTGGAAAACGATTCCGGCGGAAACGCGCAGATTGTTCTGCGTTTGCGTGTTTCCGTTGGTGACTTCCGGCAAATGCGTCAACAGGTAATCGAACTGCAACGGCCGGATCGAGAAACGGTCCCGCACATTCCAGTCAACGCCAACGCCGAAAGCCGTGGCTAGCGCCGTGTGAGAGTTCGTTGTAGCGAACACGCCCGAACCTGCGCGTGCCCCACCAACCAAAACATGGCCAAAGGGCGTGATCCTGCGATATCTCCGATAGCTGATCTGCGGGCCAAACATATACGTAAGTACGTGGTTGTCCACGTTCACGCCATTGGCTCTACCCACGTCATAGCCGCCAAAATCGGCGACTGCGCTCAGCCAGTCCCGAAAATGATAGGCCGCTGTAGCGCTGCCACCGTTGAGATTGAAACCGCTGGATCCCGTAGTTGCAGGATTGGCGCGAAAATAAGAGTAGCTGGCGGACACATCAATCTTCGGCAGCTCCTGCGCCTTGGTTGACAGTCCAAGACCAAATACCGCCGAAAGAACAAGCAAAGACACAACGATCCTGAGCTTCATTTAAAGCCTCCGCAATGATTAGATTTTGCTCGCGGGCCAGGGAACGACCTATACAACCCCCGAGTTTTGGCGGCATGCCCAAGGCAGGTAGGCACTATTCCGCACTTTTTTCTCGTTTCGAATTCAGATGCTGCGCGGGAACCCGAGGTTGCAAATCCAGCAAAATATTTAGCGGGTAGTTTTGTAACTTAAAACTTCCAATGATTCATCTCGTATGTTTGAGCTGACGGATCGAAGTTCGCTTATCCGTCCTCTTCATTCTAGACGGCGCCGTAGGCGCGGCACCTAACTGGGTGTATTCGATAATCCTGGGAGCGCCAATCTCCCGATTGGCGTCGTCTATTCGGGAAAAGGTCTTCAGCGGCGGCGGGTGACCAGCGAAGTTGGATTTACTTGCGGAGAAATGTTTTCATCCAGAAGAAGCTTCACGCGTTCAGCATTTCCAATTTGCGCTCGCGGTCAGCCGCGAATGCCAGACACGCACGGATATCTCGCTCCGTCAAATAGGGAAAATCCCGCAAAATGTCCTCATGCGTCATGCCGCTGGCGAGATATTCCAGAACGTCATAGACGGTGATGCGCAGCCCGCGAATGCACGGCTTTCCGCTTCGCTTGCCCGGCTCCATCGTAATAATGTCGGCGTAACTCATAGGCCCACTCTAAGTGAAAAATCGCCCCCGGGCAATTGGAAACAAACCCCACTCTCCCACTTGTCATCCCGAACGGAGCGGAGGGTTCTGCTTTACTCGACGTGGGCACGATGCATCTTGCTCTCTTCGCCTTCCCATTTCCCAATTCCAAAATTCCAGTTTCTCGTTTCTGCCTTCAACTTGGGCGGACCCGTGCAGCGCGGTCGTTTTTGCGCGGCCGAGTATGTCGTCGAGCATCTGCTCGAAGTCCGCCTTTTCGCCTGTCCTGAACACGTTATGCGCCAGCCCTATTGTGAGCGTACATCCTTAACACCTAACGAAGGAACTCGCCGACTTCTCCGGATTATAGGCGGGTGGACACAGATTGAGCGATGAGACGGTTTTGGGTGCCCCATTCACGCGCACTATGAGTGGGAATTTTCTCTTCACTATTTTCTAATTTCAATTTTCTAGTTTCTATCAGTTCTTCGCATTCCCCCGCCATTTCGTCCGCGCCCCGCCTTCGCCCTTTTCCTCCTCACCAATTTGATTTCCACCCTGCGGTCCAACGCATGCGCAACCCGGATCAACGTGCCAATCGTTAGATTCCGCGGTTCATTCTCCATCGCGGAAATCTTCGGCGCGCTCATTTCCGCCAGCGCCGCCAGTTTCGTCTGACTGAGCTTTTCTTCCGCCCGCAGCTTGGCGATCTGCACTCCCAATTGCAGATTCTCAAGCTCTCCCTCCACCAACTCACGCAGCTTCGCATCCCCCATTTGCTTCTGATAGAACCTCTTCCATCGCGTCGTCATTTCCTCTTTCCTGCTCGTCACTAGAAATCAACCCGCCAACTCATCCCTTATAAGATATCCCTTCTAAGGTATATTTGCAATTAAGGTGCTTGGGGGGGCGCAGGCGTCTACAGGATCGGCTCGCCGGAATCCCGGCCGATGGCTTCCCGTGCGGCGTCGCGCAGTCGAATCAGTTCATGCCAGCCGGAGGACTCGGATTGGTCATTTGCGTTGCTAGCCACCTGCGGATAGATCGGCGGATGAATCGTGATGGTTACATCAGTCGGCCGCGGCAAATAAGTCCCATCGCGCAAGAATCGGCGCGTCCCGGCAAGCGACACAGGAATGATCGGCGCGCCAGTCGCGACGGCGGCCTTGAATGCGCCAAGCTGAAACGGCCTTACGCCATCCTCGCCCGTGAACGTGCCCTCCGGAAAAACAAAAACCGATTCGCCATGGCGCAAAAATTCTTCGAGCTCCTGAGCCTGGCGCAATCGTGATTCCGCGCTCGTGCGGTCAAACTTAAGATGCCCCATCTGTGACAAAAAAGTTCCGATAAACGGCATTCGACCGACTTCCAATTTCGCGACGAAGCGGTAAGAAACACCCAGCCCCAGCATCAGCGGCAAAACGTCGAAATAACTCGTGTGATTCGAAGCGTAAATCTTTGCACCTGGCGTCTCCATATACTCCTTGCCGGCGACGCGCACCTTGCATCCGATCAGCGCGAACAAGACCTTCAGCGCAGAGGAAGTGAACCGTCCCGCCTTCTTGTAATCCTTGATGAATTGCACCATCACCCACGTGGGAACAATCCAAAGAAAAAACACCACGCCGAAATATATGCCGTACAGAATTTCGAGGCCGCGCTTCATTGCGGCAAGGAGTTCACCGCCGAGGCTGCGGTAAGCGCTTCCCGTTCCCAGCCGCGCAATTTGCAGCCATGCTGGCGCGCGGGAGGCGGAAAGAGTTCCCGCGAGATAGAGTTGCTTGGTTTCTTCACGCCGCAATTTTCCGCTCGATGTTTTCGGGATGCTCCCCGGCGGAATCAACTCCACGCGATCCGGCGGAAGCCCCAATCCCCGCGATATGAGATCGGTCACTGTGGAAGCCAAAGCCGAACGCCGCGCCGAATCACGTTCGCGCGTCTCCGCCACGACGACTAGTTTTTCCGTGCCCGCCCCTTCGTCCGTCAAGCCGAACGCGACAATGCATCCCTTGCGAATTCCCTCAGCGCGCGCCGCAAGTTCCTCGACTTCGTGCGGATACAAATTGCGCCCGCCTTTGATGATGATGTCCTTCACGCGTCCCGTGACGTAGAACTCGCCATCGGCGCGGTACGCCCGATCCCCGGAGTTCACCCACGCGTATTCATCCGGTGACGTAGCAGGCCCACGCGGCAGCAGCGCTTCGGTCGCTTTGGGATTTCGGTAGTACCCGGAAGTCGCCGAAGGCCCGCGAAACCACAGGAATCCTTCCGTCCTGTCCGCAACTTCGTCGCCCCGCTCATCCACGATGCGAACTTCATGCCGCGGCAGCGCTGCTCCGGAAGAAACAAACGAAATCGCTGTTTCATCTTCTGGGCTCGCGGGCACCGCGCGTCCTTGCGCCGCAAACGTCTCGCGTTCGACCCGATCCACCAGCGGCCCGCGATTCAGTGGCGGGATAGTGACTCCAAGAGCAGCCTCCGCCAGGCCGTAAACGGGAAGCTGCGCTTCGCGTCGGAATCCGTAACTCGCAAAACGCTCCGCAAAGCGCTCCAGCGTCTCCGGATTCACCGGCTCCGCGCCATTCAACGCAGCGCGCCAGGAACTGAGGTCCACGCCCTGGATGTCCTTGTCCGCAATTTTGCGAACGCAGAGTTCATAAGCAAAATTCGGCGCCGCGGCAATCGTCCCGCGATGTTTATGAAAGGCTTGCAGCCAGCGCTCCGGGCGCGTCAAGAAAGCCAGCGGCGACATCACCGCGAGTGGAGTTCCAAAATGCAGCAGCGTAAGCCACGCCCCAATCAATCCCATGTCGTGGTAAAGCGGGAGCCAGCTGATGCCCACATCATCCGGCCCAAGTTGCACCGCTTCGCCAATCGCGCGCATGTTGGCGAGCAGATTCGAATGCGTCAGCATCACGCCCTTGGGATCGCCCGTGGAACCGGACGTGTATTGCAGCAGCGCGATGTCGCCTCCCTGGCGCGCCCGGCTTCCAGTGACGTGCAACGGCGACACGCCCGGCGAAGGCGGCGGAGCTTTATCCGCCGCATCAATCAGTTTTTCCGCGTCCACGACTCCCGTAAGCGAACGCACGCGCGGCCGCAGCAATTTGGCCACGGCTTCCGCACGGCGAAACGTCAGCAACAAACAAACTTCCGCATTGTTCAGAATTGCCGATTGCCGCGCCGCGTATTCCTCAATGCGGTCCGCGCGAAACGGCGGATAGATCGGAACGGGAATCGCTCCGGCGAGCAGTATCCCCGCGTAAGACACAAAGAAAGCCCGCGAAGTCGGCAACATCAGCGCTACGCGTCCGCCCGCCGGCACACCACGCCGTGCCAATTCTGCCGCGCACCGGTTTCCGGCCGCGTAGAGTTCGCCGAAGGTCAGCGTTAAGCTGCGCTCACCAGCGTCACTTTCTTCGGTGATTAAGAGGTGATTTCGTTCGGCGTCGTGCGTAGCGCGATACCGCAGCACATCGATGAGAGTCTCCGCTGAAAAAGCCCCTTCGTCAGCGGCTGCGCGCTGCAATTTCTGCACCGTCACCGAAGCCCGCAACGCCGAGCCAGCTTCCTCGACTTCTCCATTCGTCCCCGGAGCCGCTAGAATCGCGCGCGCCAAATCCTCTGGCGTGTTGGCCTCCGAAGCGACGCGGTCCGGCAGGCGCAATTCGAACGCCGTCTCCAGACGCGCCAGAAGTTCCACACGCTCCAGGCTGCCCAGGCCCAATTCGCGGTCAAGCTGCGAATTCGAATTGAGCAGCGGCAAGGCGCCTTGGCTGCCCAGTTCATCCAGCAAGCCGCGGATTATTTCCAGCACGCGTTCGCGCACGTTCGAACGGTCGAGTTGGGTGGCGGGAGTGGCCAAAGGACTCACGAAGGGGTACTTCTTCTTCCGCGAGAGGCTATCATGTCGAACTGCTTCATGCTACCTTCGAGCCGTCAAAATCGGCGCTAGGCGCTCTTTTTAGCAACCTGCGCCGATGAAAAACCTTTCGGCATCAGAAGCGTTTGAATGCCGGCTCTAAGCGCTCTTCTTGGCCGCTTGCGCCTGGGAGTAGCCTTTCGGCATCAGTGTGGTTGAGAGGTCGACACCGGAAAGGTCAGCGCCCGTCAAATCCGTCTCTCTCAAAATAGCCACTCCCATGTCAGCTCCGGAAAATCTTGCTCCATTTACATTAGCCAGTCGCAAATTTACGTTTCGCAAACGGGCACGCTGAAAATTTACGTTCGAAAGATCACACCGAAAAAATTCCACCCCGCTTGCCTGAGCTTCGCTCAAATCCGCGCCCGGAAGAATTGCTTCCGTCATATCAGTATTTCGTAAATCGGCCTTTCGCAAATTTGCGCCGGAAAGGTCGGCGCCGGGAAGCTTCGCTTTTCTCAGGTCCGATCCTTCGAAGCTGGCGTTGCGGAGGATTGCCCCGCTCAAATTTTCTCCGCTCAGATCTGCGTTCGAAAGATCCGCACCGGTCAGGTCGGCTCGCGTGCCGCCGTCTTTGCCGCTGAAAAAGCGCTCATGAGCTTCCAGGATTTCCGCCAGCGATTTTCCATTGTGTTTGATACTTTTCGGTTTTCTCAGTCCCATACTTTTTCCGCCATCGAAGATAGCATGCCATAGTTTACTCGATGTGGCGGCTGCACGGAACCCGCGGAGTCAGCTCGTGGGCGGCATCGGGGGAGCAGCTTGCGCCGGCGAGGCTTGTGCCCGCAGCGAATTGACTACTGCCTGCGTGACGTCTTTGCCCCCGCGCGAATTATTGTAAACAGATTGAATGGTGTAAATTGGCCCCCACGGAATGCCCCACCAGCCGGCGACCAGCGACAGCAACGTAAACGGCAGCCCTTTTGCGACGGCATTTTCACCCTGCCGCAGGAAGTAAATATCCGAAGGCCGCCGGAACGTGAGCACCACCACAGAAATGCAATACTGAAACAGCACAAACTTTGCCCCGCGCTGGATCTCGAAGTCCAGTTCCCCATGCTTCATGCCTTCGATACCGCGAATCTTGGTCGCCATGATTACGGAAGCCTCGGCTGCGAAAGTCCAGGCTGCGCCGTTTGTTGTAACTGAGCGAACTCGCGTGAAGCCGAGTAGCCCTGCCAGATCATCCACAAGGCGTACGCATGAACAGCGGCATCCAGCCACATGCTAAAGACCACAAGCAACACGCCGTCGAGCGCATAGGCAATCATTCCTCCCAGGAACGCTCCCTGCGAACCCGTCTTCGCCCACCGCGAGCAGAGGATCAGCATAAGGATGAAAAGACCGTCCACGACAATCATTACGATCGTTCCGCCCTGTCCCATCTTCTGCGCCAGTGCATCCACCACCTGCGTAATGCCCAGGCCAAAGATGAAGCGGATCTTAGCGTCAAGAATCTGCAAGATGGCATTTACGCCGGAGAGCAGTCCGATGGTCAGAAACCATCCCGCGCCGCGCCGCATGCGCAGGATAATCGCACCATTAGGATCCGACGCCGCAGGCGGCGCCGATGCATTTGCGGGAATACCTCCAGGACTTAGTGACATGATTTCTCCAAGTCTTGCGGGCGGAATTTTGAAAACACCAGATGTTGTATTGCTACGCGAAGCAAATAGCGCCGTCAAGTGAGAATTTGTGGCTGGCTACCAGCTTTGCACTTCCATACGCGCCTCCCCGGTTGTGATAGTGTGTGAGGCCAGTAGTCTCTGATGCCTGGGCCCGGACTGGTCGTGTGGCGTGAAGCTTGTTGTAAAACTCGTGTTTCGGGCGGAGTTTCGAATGCCCATTTCGGGGCACAATCACAAGAACTTCCCATGCTTTCGTACGACTCTTGCGCGGAGACTCGGGCTCATAGTTTTGTTTAGCGTCCTCTCCGTATTTCCGTCCAAGGCTCTTGCGCAGGAACAGCACGAAGATGAAATCGTTGCGAATCTCGCTGGCGGCCGAGCCATCATTCACGTGGCCAAGGATGTCATCGTCTTCGCAGCCATCGATCAGCCCGTAGAGCGAAATTCCATTCCACCGCGCGTGGTGAATCTCGACGCAACCCACATCGGCATCCTTTTCGGCGCTTCGGAATGGCGCATTCCCGCCGACCCCAAGCCCATTCGGCTAGACCGTGATTTTCAGCGTGTCGGGCGCGCCGACCCCCGTTATCAAGCCGCTCCTGGTGAAGGTGAAACAGATTTAGAAACCATCGGCATCGCCTTCCTGGAGAAACTTCGCCCGCTCGTAAGCCAGCTGCACCACAAACTCGATTTCTCGTCCGATGAACCGATTTTTCAGATTGTGATGATTGGCTACGCCCCCAACGACTACGGCCCTGAAGTCTGGGTTGTGGAATATCGCATGGAGCAAGAGCAAATTGCCACGCGCGGCGACTATTGGCAGACGCGTATTCAGCGGCCACGCTTCACGCAGCTCTATCCGCCGGAAAAGCATGCTCCTCGCACGATCGTGGAAAGCCGCTACCCTCCAACTGCGAAAGGCCCCACCTTGGCAGAGATGATTCAGGGCAACGACCCGCACATTACACATCTCGGCTCTGGTGAACCGCGCTTCGCCAAGGTCTTGGATAATATCTATCGAGGCCAAGCGCAAAAAGCCGCAACCATTGATTCGGCCGATTTTATGCGCGCTGTGCTGCCGCTGATTGCCGGCGGCGGATCTTTTGTTCTGGGCACCATGGACGAACACCACGGTTTCGAATGGATGGTCCCACCGGAAGAACCCATAGAAAAAGTTCAGGAAGACAAGAACCGCCCGCCCGATGCGCCTTCACTCCGGAGAACTCCTAAGCCCTAAATCTTGGTAGTGGGTTAATCTCCGGTTAGCCCGTCTCCGTTGAGGATCGATGCCAAGCACGGAGATCACATATTAGTTAAGTGATGGAAGGTTGGTGGCCGGTCCACCAAAGGGGAGGGCGGCCCGCTCTTCCATCGTCGAGAGGTACATATCACGTAGCTGTCTCGACGTATTGGATAATCCGCTTGCGATGTTGCACGCCGCAAAGGTACAGGGCGCCTCTCGCGACAGGCGCCCTGGGTTCTCGAGAAAGGTGCATTGAGCTAGACAACGACCAATGAAGTACCCTAATGACTGACCCTTACTGGGACTCGTCCTTTGAGAAGTGCAAACTTCACCGGCTGGTTTGTATTGGCGGCTGCTGCCGATTGGCTCATGTTGGCTGGCTGACGCGGTAGCGATAACGGTTGTTCTCCGGCTTCTACCCCGTCGTTGTCGTCTTGTTCCTCGTGATGGACGAAGAAGCCGTTGCGTTCCGTGCCCATCTCACCGAAATTGCCTGAGGAACCGAAGGTACCCGAGGCTGAAAACGTTCCGTCGTCGTAAGCAACGGAGAACGATCCAGAATTAGTGGCATCCCACATCTTACCGGCCCAATTCAGCGGGCTGAGCGGGTCGTCCGTTGAAGGACGAATCCGGCGCGTGGTTCCCGGTGTCTTGGTGTAGGTGATGTCAAAGGAAGTCCTCGCTCGAATCAGTTGATATGGCGAAATATCAACTTCATCAGAAGCGTAGTTGCTAGGAACAGGGGGAGGGAAGCTGAACGCATCGACTACCGGCACGTTCTCTAGGTGAATGGTCAGAGTGTTGCCGTCGGGGCTGATTTGTACGGCGCTATCCGGAACTTTGACGACCCAGAAAAGACCGTTTGGCAAAGTATACGGGCTGAAGTCATGAACTTGTTGAATGAGTGACCCCGAACTGAGGTCATACGTCCAGAGGTCGAGTCATATCTCCACAAAAGTGCCGTGCGCACGTGCTGATTTGGTCGCACCTGCGGTGTTGGGGTCCGCTAGTTCCCCTCCGATGTAGTCCCCTTGGTATACGCGGATGTCAGTCACAACGGCGAACTTCTTGTCGGTCGTGAAGCCGCTGGTATACCCCATGGCGGTAACACCGTGAAAATTGGTGATGCCTTGGGGGTCTGCATTCATTGGGTCAAACGGCGGATTTTGGTTGAGAGGACCCGGAAAGAACTGGTTGTAAAGGCCGTAAGGCAGAAATATGTCTCCACCCGGCAACGGAATTGGTTGAACTTTGAGAGTAGGTATTGGTTCGATTTGCGCCTTCAGCGGGACACTGAAGGCTAGAAGAAGAAACGGCAGATATCCGAGCCTCCATCTCATTGTCGCTTGCCTCCTGTGATCTTCCAGCGAGCTTCACGTCGTTCGCTGTATATCGCGACACGATCCCGATTTCTTGGTTGTGACTCAATCGTTGAAAGGTAATTTTTTTGTCACGAACGTATCCCGGCCCAAGCGCCTGAAAACACTGGCAATGCTTAGGAAACGGCTGCTAACATATCGGCCATCTTGCAAGCCGGCGGTCACATTGGCAGCCCCGATTATTCAGTTTGAGGATGTGGAGATTGACCTCGGGAAATTTGAGGTCCGACGGCAAGGGCGGAGAATCCGCCTTGAAAAGCAACCGTTCGATCTCCTAGTACTGCTCCTCAGGAATCCCGGCGATCTGGTAGCTAGAAAGGAGATCGCGGAATCTCTGTGGGGACCCGACGTATTTGTTGAAACAGATCGTAGCATTAACAACGCGATAAGGAAGATAAGACTAGCTTTAAGGGACGACCCTGAACACCCTCGTTTTATTGAGACGGTTGCCGGGCGGGGCTATCGGTTTATTGCTACGGTCTCCTTATCCACTGGCAGCCGACCGAAGTCCATTTCGGAGCAGATAGTATTCGGCGATGGGCATGCCACGATTGCAACAAACGATCGGGCCGTGCCGCCGATTTTAGCCAGCAATTCGGTAACTGCTGCGGGCACTAAATGGTTGCCGACTATGCGCCCGGTTAAGTGGTTGGTGCTTGTGCCTGCGGCTTTTTTGGTCGTCATGGGCCTGATTTGGGAGCTGCGGCAAAAATCCGATCAGAGGAAAGCCCCAACCCAGCCACGGGAACGCAGCTACACGCAAATCACCAACTTCACCGATTCCGCAGTTTCGCCAGCTTTGTCGTCAGACGGTCGCATGGTCGCGTTCTACAGAAGCGACAGCGGATTCCTCACACCAGATCAGATTTGGATTAAGTGGCTGCCACAGGGCGAACCGGTTCAGGTTACTAACGATCCCAAGCTCAAATACGGAGTGGCATTTTCCCCGGATGGCTCGCGCATTGCTTACACGACGTTTATCTCGGAAACTTCCGAGTGGAAAACCTTTACGATATCGCCGCTTGGCGGGGCGCCGACTCTGCTTTTGTCTAATGCCGCGGGCCTCACCTGGATGGACCAACGCCGCGTTCTGTTCTCCGAAGTGGAAACCGGCGTTCACATGGGAATTGCCACTGCCACGGAAAATCGCTCGGACTACCGCAAGTTCTATTTTCCGCAGCATGAGCGCATGATGGCGCATTACTCCTATGCTTCGCCCGATCGCCAATGGGCGCTGGTCGTCGAGATGGATCCAATCTGGCAGAGGTGCCGCTTGATTTCGCTCCAGAGCAGTTCGGAGAGCCGTCAGGTGGGCCCGCAAGGGCCGTGCACCTCGGCGGCATGGTCACCTGATGGCAGGTGGATGTATTTTGGCGCTGAAGTGGACGGCGCTCATCACCTATGGCGCGAGCGCTTTCCTGAAGGGCAACCTGAGCAGATCTCCTACGGTCCTACTGAAGAGGACGGGGTGGCCATGGCGCCCGACGGGCATTCCCTGATCACTTCGATTGGGTTGCGCGAGAGCGCCATATGGATGCACGACAAGCAGGGTGATCGCGCCTTATCTTCGGAAGGCTATGTGCTCCCTTCATCGGCGAAGTTCTCATCGGATGGCAAGGTTCTCTCCTACCTGATGCGGTATGATTCGTCCGCGTCCTCAAGCGGGTTGTGGCGACGCGATCTCGAATCGGGAAAGACGGAGCCGATTCTGCCAGGCATGTCGATGCTGGCATACGACGTCTCGAACGATGGTAAGGAGGTAGTCTTCTCGACCCAGCCCCCCGGAAAAGCTACCCAACTCTGGCTGGCTCCTTTGGACGGGAGTTCGCCTCCCAAACAGCTCTCCGCTACGGGAGAGGGTGCGCCCCATTTTGGTCCCGACGGCGAAATCTTCTTTCAGTTTTCGGATGGAAAAGCCAACTACATAGGCCGGATCAACAAGGATGGTTCAGGGCGATCCAAGTTGCTACCGGATCCGGTCCTCGCACTTCTGGGTATTTCGGCGAATCGGCGCTGGCTAATTACGGACTCGGCCGCTGCCATTTTGGCGATTTCCATCCGAGGAGGTTCTCCACGCCCAATCTGCGTCGGTTGGTGTTCTGCCGATTGGGCTCCCGACGGAAAGTTCTTTTACATCGGACTACCGCCGAATTCGGGGCTGCCCGGCGCTAAAACGCTCGCGATTCCTGTACCCGCGGGAGAGACGCTCCCCGGACTTCCCTCTTCAGGAATTCGCGGACCAGAAGATGCCAAGGCGATTCCCGGCACGCGTTTTCTGGATGGCTGGTTCATCGCGCCCGGACGGGACCCTTCCACGTTCGCGTACGTGAAAACTACGATGCATCGAAATCTTTATCGTATTCCGGTTCCATAAGTCGAAGGGGGGCACGGCAATGTGCTGCTGTAACTGACCTGAGCAAAGAGCCGCAAGCCCTCACAGCCGATGACCCACTCCCTAAATCTTACGAGAGTTTTTCGATGGGGTCGCCGCGGCGGATCACTCCGCCGTACAGCACCCGGCACAGCATGCCCCGGCGCCCCCAGAGCTCTTTGCGCAGTCCGGGCCGGATCGCCTCCATCTGATCGCAAGGAGTGCATACCCCGCTGACTTCCAAACGCGCTTCGCCAACGCGCAGAAGTTGGCCAATTTGCAGGCTGTTCACGTTCAGGCCATCCGCGGTGATGTTCTCGCGGATAATCCCCGGCTGCAGATCCATGGCTTCCAGAGTCTCGCGATCCACGAGCAAAACCTGACGCTTGCCTCCAGGCCGCCCATGAGCACATCCCTCAAAGCCCCTGTCCCCCACTGCATGGACTTCGGAGAGCTCCTCCATAGGCAGGCGTTTCCTTGGGGCGCGGAAGAGGTTTTGCACTCTGGCCATAGTCTCTAATCTCCCGCTGCTTTCAGGTGCGTGGCGTGAGCTCCGATGTCCCGCCGATAGTGCATTCCCTCAAAATGAATCCTCGAAGCAGCCGCGTAGGCTAAAGCCAACGAATCTTCTAACGCGGCTGCTGCTGCCGTCACGCCAAGTACTCTGCCGCCGTTGGTGACCAAAGTTTCTCCGGCGAGCTTCGTTCCCGCATGCAAGACCTTCACACCGGTAATATGTCCCACACTGGTTAGACCTTCGATGCGCTTACCACTCTCAAATTTTCCCGGATAACCGCCTGAGGTCAAGACCACGCAGGCGCTCCCCCCCGTCCTCCACTTCAGCTTTGATGGGTCGAGCCTCCCGGCGGCAACATCGCTGAGGACCTCGGCCAAGTCAAAGTCCATCCGCGCCAGAATCGCCTGCGCTTCGGGATCTCCCAGCCGACAATTGAACTCCAGGATCTTTGGGCCGGACTTCGTGAGCATCAGGCCGATATACAAGAATCCTTGATAGCGGATGCCGTCCGTAGCCAGGCCCTGCAGCGTCGGTTCGACGATCCTCGAACGGACGATTTCGAGAAGGCCATCTGGAAGTAATTCATCGGTCGAATACGCTCCCATGCCACCCGTGTTTGGGCCCTGGTTTCCATCGAACACGCGCTTGTGATCGCGCGTTGGAACGAGTGAAGCGTATCGCTCTCCATCCGTGAGAATGATGAATGATAGCTCCTCACCTTCCAGAGTCTCCTCCAGCAGGATGCGCTTTCCGCCTGGGCCCAATTCGTTCTTTTCCATCACGCGTTCGACGAAGTCTTTCGCTGCTGCGAAATCCGGCGCCAGAAAAACGCCCTTGCCTGCGCACAATCCATCCGCTTTGATCACCACCGGCCAAGCCACGGATTTCAGCGCTTCGCATACATCTGCTGGAGAATCGTACGTGCCGTACATTCTTGCGGTGGGAATGCCATGCCGCACCAGAAATTCCTTCGAGAAAATTTTGCTTCCTTCGAGCTGCGCGGCTTGTTGGGAAGGCCCAACAATAGCCCAATTCCGCTGGCGAAACGCATCGGTCAACCCGTTCACAAGCGGCAGTTCGGGCCCCACGATAGTCAGATCGGGAAGAACCTTTTCGGCAAAAGCAACAATTGCGCTGACGTCACCGGCGTCGATGGCCACGCACTCTGCTTCCGCGACAATGCCTCCGTTCCCGGGCGCGCACCAGATTTTCTGCACGAGCGGGCTCTCCCGTAATTTCCACACTAGAGCGTGTTCGCGTCCGCCGCCGCCCAGCACAAGAATCTTCATCCGCGATCCCTCGTCAACGACTCTTTCGAACGATAGACGCCCCTCTTAAACGTGTCAACTTCACGGTTAGCCATCACTTGGGCCAAACCATTTTGAGCGGGACGCAGCAGAGGAAAAGGGGAGGCGGAAAAGATTGGTAAAAAAGAGCTTGACATATGCCCATATAGGAATATATTTAGAGCATGGCAAGGGCGGCGACAACTTCGGACGCGTTCAATGCTGTGGCGGAACCGCGGCGGCGGCACATCCTGAACTATCTAGCGATGCAGGAGAGGTCCGTCACTGAGATTGTGGACGCAATGGAGATGGAGCAGCCGTCCGTTTCGAAGCACCTGAAAGTTTTGAAAGGTGTTGGCCTGGTGGAGGTCCGGAGAGAGGGTCGGCAGATGCTTTACAAGGTGAATGCCATGGCGATCCGGCCGTTGCACGAATGGACGAGCACGTTCGAGCGGCTGTGGAAACACCAGCTGCTGCGAATCAAGGAACGGGCTGAGGCGCGGACGACGTAGAAGTTCAGAGGAGGGAAATATGTGCCCAGCATGCATCGCAAGCGCAGCAGTGATGGCCGCCGGAGCGGGATCCACGGGAGGAATTCTGGCGGTGTGCCTCGTCAAATTCAGAAAATTCTTCACAGCGAATGGTCTTGGTCTGTATCAGAAAATCAAGGAGAAATAAAATGGCAACAAGCAAGCAGAAAGACATGGAGCGCCAGGAAGAGCATCTCGCAATGAACACACCACCGATCGTGTCGCCGCAGGAATGGGAGGCTGCGCGCCAGCAACTCCTCGTGAAGGAGAAGGCCGCAACCCGCTCCCGTGACGCGTTGGCCGCCGAGCGGCGGCGGATGCCGTGGCTGGCCGTGGATAAGAAGTACGAGTTCGACGGGCCTAAGGGCAAGGTGAGCCTGCTCGACTTGTTCGACGGCCGCCGTCAGCTGGTCGTCTACCGTGCCTTCTTCGAGCCCGGCGTGTTCGGCTGGCCCGAGCATGCCTGCCGCGGCTGCTCCCTGGGCGCCGATCAGGTCGCACACCTCGCGCATCTGAACGCCCGCGACACCACCCTCGCGTTTGCCTCGCGTGCGCCGCAGGCTGACATCGAGCGGCTGAAAGCACGAATGGACTGGAAGATGCCCTGGTACACCATTACGGACAGCTTCGACAGAGACTTCGGTGTGGACGAGTGGCACGGCACCAACGTGTTCTTCCGCAACGGCGATCGTGTGTTTCGCACCTACTTCATCAACAACCGCGGCGACGAGGCCATGGGGAGCACGTGGAGCTATCTTGACATGACTGCGCTCGGGCGCCAGGAAGAGTGGGAGGACTCGCCGGAGGGCTACCCTCAGACTCCACCGTACAAGTGGTGGAACTGGCACGACGAATACGCCGACGGCGCGTCGGTCGACCCTAGGTGGAGCATAGTGCTGGAGAACGCAAAGGTGACGTTGAACCTCAACGACTAGTACGGTGGTGTACGCGATCGCTCACGTCGGAGGCATGCTGGCGGAGGAAACCCTCCGCGCTTCCGGAAGGCAACGCATTCGTATTCCAGTGGCGTTAATCAATTGGCTATAACCTGTCCCAACGGCCAGTTACGTCGCGGCGGAATCGGCTTCTAGACTCGAAAGAGCTATCCCTCTCTATTGCTTCGATCGGAAGGGGTCGACCGATGCTGATTCCGTTGCGCCATGACAACCTGGAGGGCCGCCGCTGGCCGGTGATTACGATCGCCGTGGTCATCCTGAACTTCGGCATTTTCCTCGCCACTCGCGGGCAGATCGACAACGAGAATCCGCAGCGCACGGAGGTTCGCGCGCACATTTTGTTGCTGGCGGCATCGCACCCCGAATTGACACTGCCCGAAAATGTCCAGAGCCTAGTAACTACATTTAAAGCTAACAATCCAGGTACCTGGAACGAAGCGCAGTCACAGACGCGCGAACTCGCGGATGCCTGGGATGCCCGCATGCGCATGATGCAAGATGAAGCGGCGCTGCAGCAGGAAATGGATTCTTTGGCGGAACAATGGTCCAGTTTGGAGAGGAGTGGCTTCCTGGACCAGTATGCTTTTGTCCCAGCGCACCCGACTGCCATTAGCTACGTGACCGCGAATTTCCTCCACGCCGGCTGGCTGCATTTAATTGGCAACATGTGGCTGATATGGCTGTCTGGCGCCATTCTCGAAGACACGTGGGGCCGCATCATTTATCCCATCTTTTACCTTGTGGCTGGCGCCGCTGCGCTCACATTTCATGCTTGGTCGAACCCGGGTAGCACGATACCCACCCTTGGTGCATCAGGGGCAATGGCAGCGTTAATGGGCGCCTTCTTAATTCGATTCCCGAAGACCAAGATCGAAGTAGCGCTAGTAATGGGTTTACGCAGCCTGTCGAATCTGACCCTCGGAAAAGGGATCCGGTTTAAGGCGGCATCGTATTGGCTGTTGCCGATGTGGCTCTTGATGGAATTCCTTTCTGGCGTGATATTTGGCAAATACTCGGGTGTGGCTCACTGGGCTCATGTGGGTGGATTCGTATTCGGAGCGGCTGTGGCTCTGGGCTTGAAGTATTCCGGCTTGGAGCACAAGGCCAATGCAGCGATCGAAGCAAAGGTGACTTGGACCGCGGATGCCGGAATCGTGCAAGCCACAGAGCAAATGGAGCACGGGAAACTGGACGAGGCCATCGCCACTCTGCAGGGATACGTCGCCACCAAGCCGGATTCGGCGGAAGCCTACACGCTCCTCCAGCAAATCTACTGGCGCAAGAACGACATTCCCGCTTACCAGAATGCGATCATCAAACTGTGTCAATTGCACCTGAAGGCTCAGAATTCCGAAGAGGCGTTGCACGACTATGAAGAGTACACGAACTCGGGTGGCGCTTCGATGCCGGCTGCTTCGTGGCTGGAACTATGCCGAATCCTGGAGGGGCAGCAGAACTACGAGCGAGCTGTGAGTGAGTACGAGAAACTTGCCAAGGGTTATCCAGCAGAGAAGCAATCGCTCCTGGCGCTTCTTTCCGCCGGGCGGCTCGCGCTGAAGCAACTCAATCGTCCTTCTGACGCTTTGCTCTATTACAAGGCTGCCAAAGCGTCTAAGGTGCCGCATCTCGATTGGGAATCAAACATCCAGGCGGGAATTCAAGCCGCCGAAAAGGCTACCAGCGTTTCTTTCGCACCGACCGCGAAATCGTAAATGCTAGCCGTTGCCGACCGCGCGAATGGGAATTGTCACGGTGGAAGCTGTTTCAGAAGATCCCAGCATGTGGCAGCGACCGTCGAAAATTCCGCCTGGATCAATGACCATGCATGGCGAGTGAACCTCTCCCGTTACCACACCCTTGGCTTCGATCTCCACGCGTCCCTTTGCGAATATCACGCCATCGAACCGGCCGGAAATCACAACGCGATTGCCTTCGATTTGACCTTCCACTTTTGCGCCATCGCCAAGGATCACGGTTTGTTCCGAAATGATATTTCCCTTCACGTTTCCGTCAATGCGGAATGTACCGGTAACCGTCAGCGTGCCTTCGAGCGTTACGCCCTGGTCGATGAATCCTGTCCACTCTTCACTTGCGCCGTTCTTTGCAGCGCTGGGCCACTTCCATGCCATATCCATTCCCCCAATTAAAGACTATTCCACTTTAGCTGCGTGTACACGGAAGTCAACGCAACTCAGCAGTCGTGTTGTCGTATGAAGCGACTGAACGAACGGGCAGAGCTTTCGAGTGAGACCCGTGGAGCTATTTCATCAAGCGATCGTACAAGCCCATAAGCTGGGCGTCGTCGTAGTATTCGAGCACGAGCTGCCCTGGCCGCATCTTGGTTTTTTGGTGGAGAAGAACCTTGGTACCGAGATGGCGTTGAAGCTCCTCGAGCGCTGACTTGATATTTGCATCCAGGTGGATCTCGGTCGGCGCGTGCGCCCCGCGAGAACGCCGCGAAGCCAATCGCTCGATCTGGCGCACTGTCAGCCCACCGCGCGCCGCGCGCTGGGCGTAGCGCATCCGCAGCTGCGAATCAGGCACAGCCAGCAGCGCGCGGCCATGCCCTGCCATCAGCTTCCCTTCCTCAATCCATTCCTGAATGGTTGGTTCCAATTTCAGCAAGCGAATCGAGTTTGCTACCGTCGCACGATCTTTGCCCGTGCGTTCGGCGACCGCTTCCTGGGTTAGCTGCGCCTCGTCCATCAGGCGTGCAAAAGCGCGTGCGGCTTCGATGGCGTTCAGGTCTTCACGCTGGATGTTTTCTACCAGCGTCATTTCCAGAGCAGTGTCATCCGAAACTTGTTTGACGATGACCGAGACTTTTCCCAATCCGGCGCGTTGCGCTGCTCTCCACCGTCGCTCACCGGCAATGAGCTGGAACCGTGAGCCGATCGGGCGTACTACCAAGGGCTGAATGATCCCGCTGGATTGGATGGAGCGCGCCAACTCGTCCAGAGCCTCCTCTCGGAAGCGCGTGCGCGGCTGGTAGGGACTGGGCTCGATCAAGTCGATGTCGACTTGTTGTGGGCCTGGATGCGCAGCCTCGCGAGCCGGCACGACTGCTGCGCCGCTAGCGGTTGTTGCGTGAGGCTGTGTTGGTGCGGGTTCTGGCGACGTCTTGGGCTCAGGCTCCCGAATGAGCGCTCCGAGCCCCCGTCCCAGCGCGTTTCTCGGCATTGGCAATAACCTCCTGGGCGAGCTGCGTGTAGCCTTCTGCGCCCTTGCTGTGAATATCGTAAAAAATGATTGGCTTACCAAAACTTGGCGCCTCCGCCAGGCGCACATTGCGTGGAATCACACTCTGAAAAACCTGCGTTCCAAAGAAACTACGTAAATCCGTGGCAACCTGCCGTGACAGCGATGTCCGCTCATCGTACATGGTAAGCAGGATTCCCTCGATCTCCAGTGTTGGATTCAACGTACGTCGGATGCGCATCAGCGTATCTAGAAGTTCGGAAACACCTTCCAAGGCCAGGTATTCACATTGGATGGGGATAAGGACGGCGCTTGCGGCAACCAGGGCATTCAGAGTGAGTAAATCGAGGGCTGGAGGGCAATCCAGGATAACAAAGCGGTATTTGTCCTGTGTGGTTTTCAAGGCAGCTTGCAGCTTGTATTCACGATTCTCAGCAGTTACGAGCTCAACAGCCGCTCCGGCTAGATTTTTGTCGGCGGGGACGACATCTAAGCCCTCTACTTGTGATTTCTGGAGGATTTTGTCAAAAGGTTCGCCGAGAATTAGCGTTTGATAGAGGGTTCTGCGCGAGGGATCCTTAGGAAAACCGATGGCAGCAGTGGAATTCGCCTGGGAATCGCAGTCGATGAGGAGAGTAGGTTGTTCAGCGGCAGCGAGGCAGGCGGCCAAATTCACCGCCGTCGTGGTCTTTCCCACCCCACCTTTTTGGTTAGCTACCGCAATGATCCGGGCCAAACGCTTCCTCGCGAGCGAAAATCTAGCAAAGACGGTCTCAAGATGCAAGATGTTTCACGTGAAACATGAATTCCCGGTGGAAATCGTGCCTGGCGACTGGCAATTGTTCCATGTGGAACATTTTGGCGTTCCTTGGATGCGAGAATGACGAACGTGTTCCACGTGGAACGATTACACGTCATTGGTTATGCCGTTCCCGCGAAGATGTTCCACGTGAAACAAGTCTGTCGGACTACCAGTAGACTGTTCCGCGTGGAACGGTCCATGTCCCATTCGCCGAGCTGCTTAAGCGCCAGATTTGGTTTTGCCCGACAAACTAGTTTGCAAGCTCACGTCCGTAGGGCGAAATGGCAGGGCGCTCCAACGAGAATTGTGGGGAATCCGATCTCGTGAGAAGCCACGTCAGACGCGATGTTTCACGTGGAACGAAAGGCAAAGAAGCGCCCACAATTGTTACAGAGCGCAGAAACTTACTGCTTTCAGGTCGATGCGCCGACGACCGGGGGTCTCTTTGTGCCTACCAGGAGGAGGCGCCGCAGGGAATTGGGGACTTGGATAGGTTCGGCCCAGTCCCAGGTATGGACCTTCTGGATTTCAGGAAGGTCGCGCGCCCCGATCCAGAGAATAACTCGTTTCGCTGCAATCTGTTCCGACTTCGCCCACTCCAGAAAGGCGGGGAACTCACCGAGCGCCCGGGAGCAAACATAATCGAGAGGGGCAACCTCCTCGCCAAGCTCTTCATAGCGCCGCGCAAGAACCTGTACATCCTTAAGTCCCAATTCACGAGTGACTTCCGCGAGAAACGTCACCTTTTTGATGCTCGATTCGACGAGAAAAACTCTCAAATTGGGGCGGATGATTTTCAGGGGCAAGCCCGGAAAACCAGCTCCCGAGCCGACGTCGGCGAGCCGACCGTTTTCCAGCGGCACGGCCACCGACGCGAACATGCTTTCACAAATATGACGATAAAGTATCTCCAGCGGGTCGCGGATGGCGGTTAGGTTTATCTTCTCGTTCCAAGCCAACAGAATTCCGATATACTGCTGAATTTGAAGGACTTGGTCGTCGTAAGTTGGGAGCTTGAATTCTCCGAGAGCACGGCGAATTATGGCTGCTGACGGCGGAGCTGGGCTAGATGTTAGCATAATAGTAAATAAAACTAACTGCAAATCAAATATTCTTCTCAGGGTCGGCGGGCAATCTTCGCGTCAGATACCGTGGGCCTGCCGTCCCGGCGACCACATCCACGGCGCTATGCCAGAAAATGGCCGGCACAAGGCAATCGTAGGCGATTCGGCTTGATCCCAGAATAGTACCAATGATCAGCGTCGTCACGATCCCTCCGCGCCCCTGGTAACTATGGGCGAGGCCAAAGAGCATGGAAGAAATCAGAACGACCGCCCAGGCTGGTAATCCCACATGTGAAAGGGCGGCGATGGCGAACCCACGATAAAGAAACTCTTCACAAAGTCCTGCTGTAATCGCCAGCGCGAGATAGGGGAGCAACTCCACCGTGGATTGGGGCAAGATGCGCTCCGCGATGGCTTGAAGTGGGCCGCGTGACGCGACGGGAATTTTCCCGACCCGACGCAGATTCAACCATTGGAGAGCCGCAATCGTTGCAGCGCCGACAACCGAAGCAACCAGAATGCGATTCCTGCCATGGACAATCAGGCCCAGTTGCAAGGCGGTGAATCCATGCGCCCACGCGCGCCAGGCCACTACGGCGACAGCAAACCACTGAAATGCAATGGTTGAAGCGTAAAGCGCAAGCCGCTCCATCGAACTGACGTGCGGCATCGCCAGCAACTTCTTCATGCGCACTCGACCGCGCCATGGAAAAATCACGCCAAGTACAAAGAAGATTAGCCAGAAGTCCCAAGGCATCCGCGAATGAGAACACTTTCCTCTCCGCCAAGCAAGTAACCAAAGTCCCCAAGAATTAGGCAGTTTCCAACTGGTTGACTCCGCCGAGACACGAATGCGATCGGGCCTCGGCGAGTGTGCCTAACTCGCCCAGGCTAGGGCACCGGTATCCGCTAGTATCGGGAATCGAACTGTCCTACACTCGTAAGCACTTCTTCGGGCTCAAAGAAACCTACGTCAAAACACTAGGTCAAAGAGGAACGATGGCGACAGCTGTAGTTCACCCTACCAATTCTACGAAGGTTTCAATCGACCTGCCGGGTTCCCGTTACGACCATTTTTTCTTTTCAGCCATGGCTCTCGCCATGCTCACCACCGTGTTCGTGGGTTTTGCTCACACTTATTATCTCGCCGGAGTGTTCCGTGCGCCTTTGCCCAGTCTGACCATCCATTTACATGGCGCGGCTTTCTCCTGCTGGATACTCTTGCTCGTCACACAGACCTCTCTTGTCGCCGCCGGCCGCACGGACATTCATCGGCGGCTCGGCATTGTAGGCTTCCTGCTCGCTTGTCTGATGGTCATTCTCGGCGTCTTGGCGGCAACCGATTCGTTGGCGCGGGCGTCTGGCCCTGCTGGACGGGACGTCCAATTTTTCTACATCGTTCCCCTCACGGATATGCTGATTTTTGCGGCGCTCACGTTTTTTGCCTTCCGCGCGCGCCGCAATCCCCAGGCGCACAAACGCCTCATCATTGTGGCAACGATCGGGTTGTTGATTGCCGCCATCGCCCGTTGGCCGATTACTTTTCTTTTCAGAAATGCTGCCATGGCCGCGTTATTGTCCTACATCTTCCTGCTCGTCCTGGTGGCCTATGACCTCTGGACATCGCGCAAGGTTCACCGTGCGACGCTCTGGGCGGGAGGTTTCCTCATTTTTGTTCAGCAGATTCGCATACCCATCGGCAAGACAGCCGCGTGGCACACAGTCGCCAGTTGGGTTCAGTTGCACGCTCGATAGACCATTCTCGCCATTGGGAACTTGCCTCCGATTGGAAGTCGCACTCTCGCCGCATTGTGCGCAAGCACGAACTGCGGCACCTCGCTATAATCAAACGGCTTTACAGCGAGGTGCGGCTTGACCCAAACCGTGAAACTTACGGCTATGGTCAAGGCAGCGGGTTGAGCGGCAAAGCTGAGTCCAGGGTTGCTGGATTCCATTTTGCGCCGTTTACCGCGGCCAACTGACCCGAACGTGCTCGTTGGTTTCGATACCAACGACGACGCCGGGGTGTATCTGCTCGGTCCCGAAATGGCGATGGTTCAGACGGTCGATTTCTTTACGCCTATCGTGGATGACCCATACACTTTCGGACAGATTGCGGCGGCAAACTCGCTGAGCGATGTGTATGCCATGGGCGGCAAACCCGTCTCCGCGCTTTCCATCGTGGGCTTTCCCGACAAAGGTGACCCGGAAATTCTCGAACAGATTATTCGTGGCGGCCTTTCCAAGATGGCCGAGGCGAAATGCAGCGTTATCGGCGGCCATTCGATTCGAAACGACGATATTCAATTTGGCTACGCCGTCACCGGCATCATCCATCCGCAGCGAGTTTGGCGAAATGTCGGCGCGCGTACTGGCGACGTTTTGCTACTGACCAAAGCAATAGGGACCGGCGTGATCTCCACGGCGCTGAAGAAGGACCGCGCCACGCCGGCCTCGCTGCAAGCGGCCATCGCTTCGATGTCCGAGCTGAACCGCGCGGCCTCCGAAGCATTGCAGGAACTGCAAGAAAAGGCTGGAACCGCCTCTCCTATTCACGCCGTGACTGACGTTACGGGTTTCGGCTTGCTCGGCCATACACGGGAAATCGCGCTTGGGAATCCTGAACGGGACATCGAAGCCGTATCCCTCGAGATCGATCATTCCGCAATTCCTTATCTTCCTGGAGCGGTCGATGCCGCCCGCGAGGGATTCCTTCCTGGCGGACTGAAGAATAACCGCGATTTCATTGGCGATTGCGTCGGTTTTGCAGGCAGAGTTCCGCAAGAGAATCGCGACCTCCTCTTCGACCCACAAACTTCCGGAGGCCTATTGATCGCCATCTCGTCCGAAACCGCCGAGGATGCCATCAACTCGCTCGAGCGCCACGGCGTCTCCGCCCGCCGCATCGGCAAAGTCATCACCAAAACGAACCCACTCCTAAATGTGCGCTAGAATGTCACGCCCTGAGCACATCGGATAAACTCTCTCGATGGACACGATTACACACGGCATCGCGGGCGCGTTGATCGGGAAAGCGGTGTTCCGCGGCGAGGACATGTTTGCCTCGCACCCCATGAACCGCGGGCGCATCATCACGTGGTCGTTGATGCTGGGCGCGATTTTTCCGGATTCCGACGTGGTGCGAGACTTCTTTTCCAGCGACAAATTATTGATGATTACCTGGCACCGCAGCATCACGCACTCGCTGCTGATGCTGCCGCTGTGGGCGCTGCTGCTTGCGGGGATCACCCGCGCGTTTGCAATCTGGCGAAAATGGGAAGCGCCCTCGTTCGCAGCACTGAGCGCGATTTACGCGGTGGGGGTCCTCAGCCACATTTTGCTCGACTTGGTCACTACTTTCGGGACGATGATCTGGTCGCCGTTCCAGTGGTCGCGCCCCGCCTGGGATCTCATTTTTATCGTGGATTTCACGCTGACGGCGATTCTGCTGGTGCCGCAATTACTTGCCTGGGTGTACGCCCATCCAGAAAAGGTGAAGCGCCGCGCTGTTGGAATGTGGCTGGTGTTTATGCCGGCGCCATTTCTGGTCGCAAGAATTGCTGCAATTGTCGGCGCGCCGATTTCTGATCAAGTCGTATTGACCGCGGTGGTCATTTTTGCCGCTGTCTTCCTGTTGCCCACGCGCTTTGGCTGGGGAGTGAAAGTCCGACATGACAAGTGGAATCTGGCCGGATTTGCCGCGGCATTAATCTACGTTGCGTGCATCATCTACGCCCACCACGTCGCTCTTGCGCGCATTCAGAAGTTCGCGGAACTGGATCGCTTGCAGGTGGAATCGATTGGAGCGTTGCCGCTTCCGCCATCGCTCTGGCATTGGGACGGCTTGGTTCGAACCCAGCGCGGCGTCTACGAGGTGCGCATGGATTTGAGCGACAAACCGGAAAGTGACACGGATTTGCTCACGCGCGAGCACCACTATTACCCTGACGCGCCGCCAAATTCGTTTATCGACGTCGCCAAACGCCTGCCCGAAGTGCAGAAAGTTTTGTGGTTCTCACGATTTCCGGTCATACAGTTCCACCCGGAAGGTAGCGTGGCCGTAGTGGAAATTTCCGATAAGCGCTTTCCCCAAACGCGCCGTGACCGCCCCGCAGGGTTCACATATCGCGTACGATTCAGTCCTGACGGAAATGTTCTCTCAAAAGGCTGGGTCACCAGGTAGGAAAGGCCTTCTTGCCAGTCTTTCTTTAGGGCCAGGAAGAACTACCGAGAAGATTTACTGTCTGCCGGATGAATGACGACTTGGCGTTCTTCTCCAACGCCAACGCTTTCGGTGCGAATACCATTCATATCTTTTAGCGCCAGATGCACGATACGGCGCTCACGGGAGGACATGGGATTTAGCCGGAATGGCTGGTGAGAAGTCTGCACGCGTTCCGCAGCCACCCGCGCGGTCATGCGCAACTCTTCAAAACGCAGCGCGCGGTAGCCGCCGCTATCGATGTGAATCTTTTCATGGTAAGCCGGTTCCAGCCGCAGCGCCCGGAACGCCAGATGCTCGAAGGCTTTCAACACTTCCGCGCCGCGCTCCAGGAGAATCTCTTTGTCCTTGCCGTCAAGATCCGCCAGCACTTCCGCGTCGCTTCCCGCGAGGGCGTTTTCCGCCGGCACGGCCCGGACGTTCACTTTCAACTCCAGTCCAGAAATCTGCACCATGTTTTCCAAAAAATGGCGCAGGGCCTCCGCCGCCGCTTGCCGGTCCAACTTTCCATCGTGAATGAGTTCTTGAGCCATGGAGCTTTCGAATGCTGCCTGCCGCAGCTATCTTTCTGGAATTATTTCTTAAGACTTCTTCCCGCGCGCAGGCTTCACGGGCGCGGGCGCGGGATGCGTACGGTTCAGATACCACTGCTGCGCGATACCGACCACGCTGCTGGTGAGAATATACACCGCCAGGCCGCTCGAAATGGGCGAAATCATGAAGATGGCCGCCATGGTGACAGGCATGATTTTCATCATCATCTGCTGCTGCGGGTCGGTCGAGGTCATCGGCGTCATCTTGGAAACGAGGTACATGGACACGCCCATCAGTACGGGAAGTACGTAGAGAGGATCCCGCGAGGAAAGGTCCACAATCCACAACCAGGTGGCCTGTCGCATTTCGATGGAGTAACGCAGCGCGGTATTCAATCCGATCCACACGGGCATTTGCAGGAACATCTGGAAGCAGCCACCCACCGGGTTGATGCCTTCGCGGCTGTAGATGGCCATCACTTCCTTGTTCATCTCTGCTTTGCGCGGATCGCGCATCGAATACTTCTTGTATTTGTCCTGGATGGATTTGATTTCCGGCGCCACGCGCTGCATTTTCAAGGTGGTCTTGTAGCTCGAAATGCGCAGCGGGAAGAGAAGCATGTTGATGACGAGCGTCAAAACCACGATGGCCCAGCCCCAGTTGGGAATGTAGCCGTGCAGCCACTTCAGCCCGTGGAAGAGGGGCTCGGCGATGAATTCCAGCCAGCCGAAATTGATGAGGCCGTGCAGAGGTGGGCTCATCTTCTTCAACTCATCGTAATCTTTCGGACCGACGTAGAGGCGCAAATCCAGAGGCTGGGTCGGAGTCGCGGCGGCCACCTGGGGCACAGGCTCCGCGGAGTCTTGACCATTCACTTTAACGGTGCGCCACGCTTTCCAATAGCGCGTCTCCAGCGGGCCTCCGGCGCCGCTGGCGGGAAGAAATGCGGCCGTGAAGTAGCGGTCTTCAATGCCAACGAAGCCCTTTCCACCCTGCCAAAGGCCGGGGCCCCACTTCTCCAGGTCGTCCAGCTTCTTGTAAAGAAAGGTAGAGACTTTGCCGCCCTCGCTGTAGTACGTCTGGACCGTTTCCACGGGAGCAGGATTCGTCACCGTCAAATCGCCGAAGCCGCCTAGCCAGCCGATGCCCGCTTTAATGGGATTGCCGTTGAACTTGGCGGAGGTTTCGACACGCACGACATAGGAGTGATCAAACTTAAAATGCTTGGTGACTTCGAGGTGGCCGTCACTCCACGTAAGTACAACATCAGCCGGAGCGTGCAAGTTGACGCTGTCGGATGAAATTTGAAAAAGGCCTTGGTTCGCTGTGTTCTGCAACTGCGTATCATCGAGAATCACGGAAAAGGGCCAGCCGCCGGTTTGCTGTGAAGCCTCTGGGTGCACGACGTCGAGGACGCGCTGAGGCTTCGAATCGTCCTTGTAATTTTTCAACTGCCAACTCTTCACTACTCCGCCGCGGTTCGAAATTTCCACGCGGTAAAGAGAGTTCTCGACAACGATCGTACGTTCCTGCGAATCGCTCTTGACCGGAATGGTCGACGCCGCCAATGGAGCGACTGTTGCCGGGGCCGCAGTGGTTTGCGACGGATTTGCCGCTGGTGACGCTGCTGGACTGGGAGTGGCGGGGGCAGTCACGGCTGGACGATTGGCTTGCGACGGTTGAATTGGCGGCTTGGGACCAAAATACTTGGCCCACAGAATAATGACTCCGAAGGAAAGCAGCGACGCCACGAGTATCCGCAGCTCCGGCGTGAACTTGTCCTTTTGTCCCGGCGCGCTCATGAGTGCGCCTCAGTTTTCAAAACTTTCGCTGCCGTTGCACTCGTAGGCATCTCTTCCCATTTCTCCGGAACCGGATCGTAACCAAATTTGCGGGAGAGCGGCTGGCAGCGCAGCAAGCGCTTCAATCCCAGCCAAATCCCGCGCGCCACGCCAAAACGTTCAATCGCTTCATAGGCGTATCGCGAACACGTCGGCTCGAAGCGGCAGCTTCCCGCGAACAAGATCGACAAATAAGCCTTGTAGAATCGCAGCGCGAGCAACGCCGCGCGCACGGGGATGGATCTTTGGGCCGTTAAACGCTTTTCAGCAGGCGCAACAGATCCGCCGTCAGCGCCGCAAACTCCGCTCGCGCCACAGAACTCTTCGGGTGAATGACGATGTCCCATCCTGCGGGTATCTCCAGCCGGTGGCAGCGTACAACTTCGCGCAGACGCCTCCGGATACGATTGCGCACTACCGCGCCGCCCAGGGCTTTCTTGATGCTGAAGCCGAATCGGCTTTGCGGCAGTTCGTTGGCGCGGAAAAAAACAGTGAAGTGGGAACTCGAACGGCGCTTTCCGGCGCGGTAGACAGCATCAAAGTCTCCGCGGCGCACCAGCCGCGCTTCGCGCGGATACAGATTCCCGTGCGCGCTTGAATTCACAGCGGGCAACAGGTTCCCGAAATTATTCGGGGGTAAGCTGATGACGCCCCTTCTTGCGGCGTGCGGCAAGCACTTTGCGGCCACCTTTGGTCTTCATGCGCGAGCGAAAACCGTGCGTCTTGGCGCGCCGGCGTTTGCGCGGTTGAAATGTGCGCTTTGGCAAAACAATCCCCCTTTGTTGCCTACGATGTTACACACGATAATTAATACGCGGTCGCGAGGCCATCTCTTTCACCCGCAACGGCGGAACAGCACACCAATCCATTCGATGGCTGGTCCCGAATTTAGTAGTGTATTCGACCCTTGCGCACAGGGTCAAGAAACGAAGCCTTCCGTTCCGGGCCGATTCGAACGCTTGGCTCGGGGCCGCCTGGCTAGGACGAGCCAAGTCCGTCCGCATCTAAGACTTCGCGGACCTTGTTCGCGAGAGTTGCCGACGAGAAGGGTTTCGGCAGGAATGCAAAGGAAGGATCGATGCCGTGACGCTGAATGATGGCATCGTCGGTGTATCCTGACATGAAAAGTACTTTCACGCCCGGGCGGAGCGAGCAGACGCGCTTGGCAATATCGCGGCCGCTTGCCCCGGGAAGAATCAAGTCCGTGAGCAGCAAATGGATGCGGCCGGTGTGCGCTTCACAAAGGGTTTCCACGTCCAGAGGATGCTGAGGCGCCAGCACCGAGTAGCCCCGCGCCGCCAGCATCGAACGAACGAGCTCGCGAACCGCGTCATCATCTTCGACTAACAAGATGGTTTCGAATCCTTGTTTGAGCGCCGACTCCAATTTCCTGGTGACCTTACTCTCGGCAAATTCTTTTTCTTGCGGCAAGTAAATTTTGAAACAGGTGCCTTTCCCTCTTTCGCTGGTCACCCAAATGTATCCGCCGCTTTGTTTGATTACTCCGTACACCATTGCCAGTCCCAGGCCAGTCCCGTGCCCGGGTCCTTTTGTGGTGAAGAAAGGCTCGAAGATACGCGCCTGCGTTGGGGCGTCCATGCCCATCCCTGTATCAGTCACCGTCAACAAGACATGTCGCCCGGGAGCAGATCCAACATGCGCACGAACAAAATTCTCATCCAGTTCGACGTTCTGTGTTTCCAGCGTGAGTCGCCCGCCCTCTGGCATGGCGTCGCGCGCGTTGACACACAGATTCATGAGCACTTGTTCAAGCTGCGCGGGATCGGACTTTACCGCAGCGAGATCCTCCGCCAGCGCGGTCTTTATCTCGATGTGCTCTCCAATGATCCGCTGCAGCATCTTGAGCAGATTTCCGATGACATCGTTGAGGTTCAAGACCCGCAACTGGAACACCTGCCGCCGGCTAAACGCCAGCATTTGGCGGGTCAATGCGGCCCCGCGCTCCGCCGCGGAATGCACTTGCTCGGCGGCGCGATGAAATTTCGAAACGCTCGGAAGCTCGTCCGCGAGGTAACTGCTATAGCTCAAGATGACGGTCAGCAAATTATTGAAATCGTGCGCGATTCCGCCCGCCAGCGTTCCGATGGACTCCATTTTTTGCGCTTGCCGGAATTGCTGCTCCAACTTCCGGCGTTCCGTGAGGTCGCGAATCGCCGCTGATACCCACGGGCCTTCTTCCGTTTCCAGCAGGCTGAGGCTGATCTCCACGGGGAATTCCGAACCATCCTTGCGCAGACCGTAAAGCTCCAGCCCTTCGCCCATGGACCTTGCGCGCGGCTCCTCGAAGAAGCCGCCGCGGTGTCCTGTATGCCGCTGCCGAAATCTTTCCGGCACTAGAGTCTCGATGGGTTGACCCAGTAACTGCTCACGTGGATATCCAAACGAGATTTCCGTCTGAGCATTGACGAGTACGATTCGGCCTTCTCGATTGACCACCACCATCGAGTCCGGCGCGGACTCCAGTAGTCCACGAAACTTTGCCTCCGCCGCTTGAATGGTCTCCGCGGAGTGTTTCTGTTGTGACAACAATTTACTCTGCGCCCGCTGGCTCAGCAGCAAGCGCACGCTGGAACAACCGAACGACGCAAGGACCGCCACCACCGCGAGTTTCAGCTGCTGCCCGATCGCCGATGTGGCCATCGCCAATACCAGAAGCGGGAACGCGATATGCGCAAACTGTGCCAGCAGCAAAGACTCCGATGCTGTATCTTCAAGCGCTGGCTCCGCCTCTTTGGGAGCAACCCAACTTGTTGCTAGCCAGATCATCAGGGTTCTGGGGATCGTCCACAGCAGCTCGTACCAAGTGCCAAATGGCACGTGCCGCCAAATCTCCGCGTACAGATAAACCGATTCGCAGATGGCAAACAGCGCCAAAAAAACGGCCACTCGTCCAAACAGCGATTTGGCGAGCTTGGAGTTGGTCAGCGCAGCGCGCAAGACAAACGCCACAGCGATGAGAGCTCCCCGCCAGGTATTCACGTGCCAGTAGAGCCTGTCGATGGATTCCCTGGAATGCGGCAAAACGAGCGGCAGGTAAAGAAAAAAGAAGTAGGCCGAGAGAGCTACGATTCCAAGTTGCAGGAAGTCGAGCCACCGCTCCCACCGGTAAATCCGAGATTCTGCAGTGTCATCTCCCAGAAAAAGGACGATGGCCATTGGCGCGACGTGAAACAGAAAAAGAATGTCGCTGGGCCACCACAGGTCAAAAGATGCATGCAGAACGCTGTCGTAATAGGTCGCCATTGCCTGGCCAACGGCATAAATGGCAAAGGAGGTTCCGATCAGCCTCCAGAATCGCCGCGCGTAGCCTGCCGCGCGCGACGCCGCTTCGAAGCAAGCTCCGGCCACAATCACCGTGAGCACAAACTCGATAATGTTACTGGCAATTGTGGAGTGAACGGCTAGCGCGGCAAAATGGCAGGCCAATGCTGCCGCTGCGACGACAAAAATCTTGCGAGAGGCCGGCATGCTTTCTTCTGACCCCCGTCAGGAAGCGGAACCATGGCTGTAACTGCAAACTCAGGAAGAAGGGACAGCCTTACATTTTATCGGATAGGCTTTGTCTTGCGGTGAATTTCATGCCGCAGTCTTGCCTTTCTTATACTCTTCGAAAGCTGCCAAGTAGCGGTCGACATCTTTATGCAGCAGGTAATAGGGTGTTGATAGCCGAATCTTCGATGGCGCTCCGCCGCGGATGCGAATCTTTTTCGTCTTCCACATCCAATTTTCGAGCTCTGCGATTTGAATCGGCGCCACATTCACCGCCGCAATCGCGCAGCGCAGTGCGGGATCAGGGGACGTCCAGGACTCCGCCCCGCGTTGCACCATCTCCTTCAGAATGTGGTCCGCCATCTGCCGGTGCCGTCGTTCGATCCGATCTAGCCCGATCTGATTCGCCAGTTGCACTGCCGCGCGCAAGCCCCAAAGCGCCGGCACGTTGGAACTGCCGATGCGTTGAAACCGTTCCGCGCGCAATTTTGGTTCATCCCAGCCCGCTGTCACGATGGTGTTCCACAGCCGGTCGATCACCTCATCACGCACGTAGAGCAATCCGCTGCCTTTCGGAGCTTGCAGCCATTTGTGTGGGCTCGATGTGTACATATCGCAGCCCAGCTCGTGCAAATTCAGCCGCATCATTCCCACGACGTGCGCGCCGTCCACCGCCGAGAGAATCCCCTTCGACCGCGCCAGCCCGCAAAGCTCCTTGGCTGGCAACACCACACCCGTGACCGTCGGAATGTGGCTGAAAAACATCACGCGCGTTCGTGGGGTGATCCCATCATTGAAAAGGTTCAACACAGCCGCTGCGTTTGGCACCGGCTTCGGCAGGGTCACTTTTTTCACCACAATCCCATAGCGCTTAGCGCGCAGGTTCCACGGCTGCTCGCCTCCGGGATGCTCCTGGTCAGTCATCAACACTTCATCGCCCGGCTTCATATCCAGCCCATTCGCGATGTAGCTGTTCGCCTCCGTCGCGTTGCGCACCAGCGCCAGCTCATCGCGCGTGCAGCCGATAAACTCCGCCAGCGGGTCGCGAAACTCGTTCCACGAGCCGTATCCCCAAATCGGATAATCTTCCGGATCGCTCTGCGCCATTTTCTCCGTCTCGTTGTAACCATCAAACACTGCGCGCAGCACCGGCAGCGGCGATGACCCCACCGTTCCATTGTTTAGGTACACCTCGTCGGCAGGAATCAGAAACTGTTTGCGTAGTTCTGTCCAATACGCTTCTTCGTTCGAACCGTAAAGCGCGCTGTCCGGCATCTTCGGCGCTTCCTGCTCCAGCAGTTCATGCCATTTCTGGGAGACTCCAAGCGCGCCAACAGCGCCCGCGGCGCCAGCAAACGAGGACAAGAATCCACGGCGATCCATCATCATCTCCTCCACAGAGCGAGTTGGGCGGATTCTACGCCCTGGGGCTGGCCATCACAACGCTATTCGCCGCGAGCCTTGCACCGTCGCGCGAGTCGGTCTATCTTTGCGCGGCGTCTATTCGCGTTGAAAGGTTGCTCGACATGCGTTTTTCGAAACGGTTCCTCGCACTCGTCTTCGGGTTTTCGATTTGCTGTCCGGCTCATCTGCTCGCCCAAGAAAAGCCAGTCACGAAACCAGCCGGCCAGGCACATTCGAACGGGCCAGTGAAGCCAAAAACCAGCTCGCCTCTCGATACCGTCATTGACGCGCTCTACGCCGCACACACTTTCGAGCAAGTCTCCATCTCGCCAGACGGAAAGAAAATTGCCTGGGTCGAGACGCTCGTCGGCAAAGACGGCGCGCCCGACAGCAACACCGCGATCTATCTCGCTGACCGCGACGCCAGCGCCCCTCCTAGGCGCATCACCGCCGCCTCCAGCGCAGTGTCTCGCGCCGAAGGCAGCGTCGCTTGGTCTCCCGACAGCAAGCAACTCGCATTCTTGTCTGACGCGCTGAAGCCGGGTCAGTTACAGCTCTACGTCGTGAGCACTACCGGCGGTCCAGCCAAGAAACTCACCAACGTGGAAGGTTTGCTCGCCACGCCCGGCTGGTCCCCCGACGGAAAAACCATCGCCGTTCTCTTCACCGAGAACGCCACACGCGCTGCTGGCCCACTCGTAGCCGAAACTCCCGAAACCGGCGAAATCAAGGACGCTTTCTTCGAACAACGCCTCGCTTTTGTCGATCTCGCCACCGGGGACTTCCGCCAAATCTCTCCCGCCGACATGTACGTTTACGAATACGACTGGTCGCCGGACAGCACACGCTTCGCCATAATCGCTGCGCCCGGCAATGGTGACAACAACTGGTATATCGCGCAACTCTACACTCTCGACGCCGGCCCGCTCGGCCTGATAAAGCCCATTTACAAACCGCCACTCCAAATCGCCAATCCCGCGTGGTCCCCCGACGGGAAGAAAATCGCCTTCATCGCCGGCCTCATGAGCGATGAACCTTCTGTCGGCGGCGACATCTACACCATCGCCGCAACCGGCGGCGAAGCCGCCAACCTCACTCCAGACATGAAAGCCACTGCCAATTCGCTCGCGTGGACGCCCGAAGGGAAAATCTTTTTTGGAGAAACTGTCGAAGCCGACGCAGCCGTCGCCGCCATCGATCTTGCCAGCGGCCGCATCGATACGCTTTGGCGCGGCCAGGAACAAGTCTCCGCTGGCCTCTGGGGCACGAACATCTCCATCGCACGTGACGGAAAAACTTCCGCCGTCATCCGCAGCTCGCTCAGCGATCCACCGGAAATCTTGGCCGGCCCCATCGGCTACTGGCGGCAAGTCACGCATCGCAACTCCGCCGTAAAGCCCGCTTGGGGCGAAGCCAAGAGTATTCACTGGAAAAGCGACGGCTACGACGTGCAGGGGTGGCTCATCTACCCGCGCGATTTCGATCCCGCGAAAAAATATCCCATGATCGTTGAAGTCCATGGCGGCCCCGGAGCCGCAGTCCAGTCGGAATGGCCTCACTCGGGTGACTTCGCCATCGCCCTCGCGGGCTCCGGCTATTTTGTGTTTCAGCCCAACCCGCGCGGCAGTTTCGGCCAGGGCGAAGCCTTCACGCGGGCCAACGTCCGCGATTTCGGCTACGGCGATTTCCGCGACGTCCTCGCCGGCGTCGACGAAGCTCTTCGCACCGCTCCGATTGACCCCAACCGCCTCGGCCTCACCGGCTGGAGCTACGGCGGCTTCATGACTATGTGGGGCGTCACGCAAACCAACCGCTTCAAAGCTGCCATGGCCGGCGCAGGCATCGCCAACCTTTTGAGCTACTACGGCCAAAACAAAATTGATCAGTGGATGATTCCGTTTTTCGGCAAGTCCGTCTACGACGACCCCGAGGTCTATGTTAAGAGCTCCCCCATCACTTTCATCAAGAACGTAAAAACCCCCACGCTCGTCATAGTCGGCGACAGCGACGGCGAATGCCCCACCCCTCAATCCTACGAATTCTGGCACGCCCTCAAGACTCTAGGCGTCGAAACCCAACTCGTCGTCTACGAACACGAAGGCCACCACTTCGTGAAATCTGACCACCAGCGCGACCGCATCCGCCGCACCGTTGCCTGGTTCGATGCCCATCTTCGCTGATCCCGCACGACTATCCAGAGCCTACATTCTGAATACTCGCAATCTCTCCACCCCCTGTTTCTCAACCGCTCTGTTTCACAATCATCTAGCTGATGAGGGTGCACCCGAAGGCTCTCGGCTGCTTCGTTCCTCCAAACCAGGTTCCTGCTACGATGATCCGAGGAGGCCGCCGTGGATCCCGCAAAACTGGTGCTCGCACTGATCGACGAAGCCTACGAGAAGAAAACTTGGCATGGACCGAACCTGGGGCAATCCCTCAAGGGAGTCACCGCCAAGCAAGCCGCGTGGCGCCCTGGAACGGGCCGGCACAACATCTGGGAAGTGATGCTCCATGCCGCGTACTGGAAATATGCGCTACGGCGAAGAATCGAGGGCGGGAAGCGCGGCTCCTTCGTGCTGAAGGGAAGTAATTTCTTTGCCCGGCCCGAAAAAGGCAAGTTGAATGAGGCAGCTTGGGGCGCGGACAAAAAGTTGCTCGAGCGAGAGCACCGCGCCTTGCGCGCGACGATCGCCAAACTATTGCGCACGCCACATGGGGCGAAATCCGTGAAACAACTTTACGGTATCGCGTTCCACGACATCTATCACGCCGGCCAGATTCGCCTGCTCCGCCGTTTGATGGAGCGGTGACTAAGTTTTAAGTTTTCGCAGGGATTGGACAAGAGAGGACATGTCGCGAGCATCCTGAAAAAGTCGAATGGCGGCGATCCCCGACGCGCCTGCGGCAAGACAATCAGCGGCATTCGCCAAAGTAATTCCGCCGATGGCTAGCACCGGGATCGCGACCGCGCGGCAAACTTCGGCCAGCCGCTCAAGCCCTTGCGGTGCGCCAAATGCGGTTTTCGATGGCGTGGAGAAGACGGGGCCAAAAAAAAGGTAGCCCGCGCCACCGTTCGCCGCGGCTCGCGCCGCTTCGAGGGAATGACAGGAAACGCCGACGAGGAAGTCTTTCCGTTCGCCGCAACTCTCGACAATTCGGCTTACTTCCACCGGCGGCAAACTTTCTTCGCCGAGATGCACTCCGCCAGTGCACTCCGCGAGCGCCACATCCAGTCGGTCGTTTACGAGGATGCGCGTTGGAATATTCTTATTTGCTGAAGATCTTGCCGCTTGCCCCAAGGCTTCACGCGTGAGGGAACTGCAATCTTTTCCTAAAAGGTCTTTCTCGCGAATCTGGATCCAGTCGACTCCAGCATCCGCAGCGGCGGCGATTTTGTCCAAGAGAATTTCCTGCTGTTCCGCGGGTTTGGCCTCGGCGAGGCTGTGCCGGTCCGTCACGTAGCAAAGCAGCAGGCCGCAAGATGTTTTATTGAGGCGGGACACGATCAGGCCCCGGTCGCGAACCGATCCAGCCGATTGCCACAAGAATATCCAAAACACCGATACCGCTCACCGCACCGCGAAACGACGGGTGCAGCACAATGGGCATGAGCGATGGATAGTGGCTGAGAAAAAAATTCTGCTCCCAATAGAGAGTCCAAGGCAAATAGAGCAACATTGCGCCCATTTCGAACGCAAGCACGACTTGCAAAGCGCGATAAACGCGGTTCATGAGTGAGCGGAGCCCCGTCTCGTCTGGAAAGGTTCAGGATCAGCGCGCCGGCTTTTGAAGGGCAGCGATGCGTTCGGCTACTCCACGGTAGTCGATATTCATCGCGTAGACCTGGGAGAAACTTTTCAGCGCCGCTTCAGGCTCGCCCGCCGATTCCTGAGCTACGCCCAAATCATACCGCAAGGCGAGCGTGCTTTCCGGATCATTGCCGGGAGTCTGCAAGGCCCGCTCATACCAGATCGCGGCGATGGCTGGCTGGCCCTTCTCCATGAACGCCAGGCCGAGCAGCGTGCAGCACTGCATGGTATAGCGGAAGGGACGTCCGCGGTCGCTGGCTTTGGCAACTTTCTGGAATTCGCTGATGGCTTCCTCGAGGAGGCCCATTTCGCGGAAGGCGATGCCCAGGTTGTAGTGCGTTTCGAGATCTTCTTCCTCGGCGCCCATTTCGCCCAGCTCGGCGCGAAACTCGTCGAAGACTTCCTTGAGCGGACCGGACTCGCCAGCCGGCGCAGCGGGCGCCGCCGGAGCCTTCGTCGCAGATTGCGGTTGAGCGTTGGGCATTGACCCGGAGAATCCAGGCGCAAGCTCGCCGATGCCGAGCTGATCGATTTCGTTGGCAAGGTCGGCAAGGAATTGATCGGAGGCAAAGCCACTGCCCGAGGGCGGCGCGGGCGCGGCGTTTCGCGCGACCGGCTCCGGCGCTGGAGGGGCAACGGGAGTCTCGGGTGGCCGCTGGTCGTAGGCCGGGACGAGAGGCTCCTGCTCGAGAACGAGTTCGTACTCCTGTTCCAATTCGAATTCGGGCTCGGGTGCTGGCGGCGGTGGAGGAGCCTTGGCCGCTGGCACTTCTTTCGGCTTGGGTGGCGCGGGTTTTTTCCCGGCCTTTTCTTGGATGGGTTCCGGCTTGAGCGGAATCGTGGGAGCTGCGTCGGCTAATTCGAACGAGGTGACTGCCGGTACATTGTCCGCTGGAACAATTGCGGGTTCCTCTCCAATTTGAAATTCTTCCACATCTCCAGGTTTCGTGTGAGGCGCCGGCGCGCCCGCAGGCTTCGCTGCAACGGGGGCAGGAGCTTCCATGACGGGCTCGCTGGGACGCGTCTCCTCGATAAGGGTGGCCCATTCGTCAGATAGATCGACTTCTTGCACTTCCGCTTGCGCAGGAGCGGCGATTTCTTCGACAGGCGCAGGGGGCGCTTTCTCGACCGGAGCGGCCCGGACAGGCTCCGGAACTGGCGCGGGTTCTGGCGGCGCGAGTTCCGCGGCGATTTCGGGAATCGGGGCATCCATCGGCTCGGGTTCAGCGATCGGCGGTGCAGCAGATTTTGCAGGGGGAACGGCGATCGCCAATTCCTCGTCAGTCAGGCCAGCGGCACGCTGGAAGCGGCGGCGCAATTCCCCGAAACGTTCGGAGCTGCGCTTGTCGCCAGTTTCGCTGTGGATCTGTTCCAGCTGCGCGGCGAGTTCGGCGGTGCGGCGGTCGTCGCCGGCGCCAAGAACAAAGTCGAGCAATTTTTCGAGCGTAGGCGTGTGTCGCGGCGCGCGGCGCAGAATGGCTTCCAGTAATCCAATGGCTTTCTGAGTAAGGCCGTAGCTGGCGAAGAGATCGACGTCCGTGAGCGACTGGGCGATAAATTTTTGCGTCTCATCATCGAGCGCGGGTTCAGTGGAAGTGACCGCAGGCGTGGAGGGTACTCCGCGAGGAGTCTCTTCTTCGTCGGCGCGCAGCTTGGCAGCGGGCGCTTTCGGTATTTCCGCCTGCAAGTTCTCTTGGGGCAGCTCTTCCAGCTCTCCGCCTTCGACGAGTCCCAACTTGCGGAGCACATGATTCAGTTTGCGCTTGGCAGAATCGCTTTCCGGCTCGCGATCGACGAGCTGTTCGAAAATGGTCTTGGCGCGATCGTACTGTTGATCGGTGACCAGGGCGTCGCCCAGATGCGCGAGCGCGTCGGCCATATGGAAAGAGTCGCTGGTGCGGCCGTAGAGTTCCACGAGCCATTCGAGCGGCTCAACAACGCCAGGCATGCTGGCAGCGAGCTCGTTGAGGAGTTTCCCGACGACTTCGTGTTCTCCGGCGTCGATCATAGGCAGCCGGGACTTTTCCAGGATTTCCATGGCCTTTTCGCCATTCCCGGCCTGCAGAAGTGATTCGACCACCTTTTGCATGGGCCCAAAATTTTTCTCGTCGGCTTCGAATACGCGATGTGCGAGAGCTGAAGCCTGATCCCAGTCGGAATTCTTGATATAGAGATCGAGCAGGAGTTCGGTCTGCTCGCCGCCCTTCTCGAGATCGGCGACTTGCTCAAGAAGCTGGGCGGCCTTGGTGAGATTGCCTTGGGAAGAATAGGAGCGCGCCTTAACGATGGCCGCGGCCAGATTGCTGGGCTCGAGTTTCAGCGCCTTGTCCGCTAGCTTTTCGCTCTCTCCCTGGTCACCGCGAGCGAGGGCCCGCTGCGAAGCGGAGACGTACGCTTCGATGGCTTCCCGGGTCTGGCCCATGGCTTGATACAAATCGGCGAGGCGGATTTGGATGCGGAGATTATCGGGTTCCGCCTGTAAGAGTTTTTTGAGTAGGCCCACGGCTTCCGGCTGGCGATTGTTCTTCAGGTGAATTTCCGCCAGTTGAAGGAAGAGGGGACGAGCCTCGCTCATCACGCCCTGCTGAACATAGAGGTCGGCGAGCTTTTCGAGCGGGCGAATTTCTTCGGGAGCGAGCTTGGCGATGCGTTTGTAGACGGCAATGGCTTTTGTCAGGAATCCATCGCCGACAAAAATCTGAGCCAGGCGCTCGAAGTAGTCGATGGCTTGAAAAGTTTCGCCCTGGCGGATGTATAGCTCGCCGATGGTCATCAGCGTGACTTGATCGCGCGGCTCGAACTTCAGAATATTCTGGTATTCGGCAATGGCTTGGGCGACCTTGCCCTGGTTCAGCAGTTTTTGTGCGGCTTCGACGTTTTTGCTTTTGTTATAGGCCATGCGCGAACAGGGACAAATCTCCCACAGGAGACTGCCCCGCACGTTCTCCTCAAGTTGTAGCGGCAGCGAAGCGGCGCATAACGCTACCTCGTAACGCTAACAGGCCGGAAAAAGACAAGTCAACGTACGCAGAATCTAGTGTGAGCAGGCAGTTATCCCCTTTCCCTCCAGGACATTTGTGGGCGAAGGCCAGGCGAAGCACAGAAAACTCTTTTCCCTGGCGGTCCGTCAATTCAAGGCCCAGACAGTTAGGTCAGTTCCAGATAGGCGGCCAATCATGACTTGGTTTGCGGAGCGGCGCCATACGTGAGAACCAATGTTAATTGTCCATTTAGGTGGGAGTTGGTATTTTCTGTAGCCGTTCCGAATGGCGGTTTGGCGAGCTGCTCGCGCGATATCTCCGTGCGTGCTCATCAAGGCTAAGTGTAAATATGGCGATTGGAACTCTGTACGTGGAGGAACTCAGAGCCACGATGCGCGGCCGTTTCGCGTGGGTCGGCGCCGGTGTCATCCTACTGGCAGTCGGTTGCGTGGCGACAGTGGGGACTCAGGATACGTGGCTCGACGGATACGGCATCATCGCCTACTTCCTCGTGCCGCTGGCGTTCATCCCGCTTACGGCCGTGTTCCTCGCGAGCCCGCGCGCGAATCGCTTCGTGGAAAGCGTCTTCACGGCCCCTGTCGAACGCCACGACTGGTTGACCGCCAAGATCCTGGTAGTCATGACGCTCGCCGCGGCCTATTACGTGGCGCTCATGCCGATGGTGCTGGTCTATGCTCATCACGTCGGCATGCCGCTGCTCTTGCAGAAGTTGCTGATCTGGGCTCCCTGCCTGCTCGTCGTGAGCATCGCGATGGGCACGCTGATCGGGGTTCTGTTTATCGGCCAGAGCATCGCCGCTCCTGCTGCCACGGGCATGGGCATCCTCCTAGCGTACGCGGGCTTCGTGCCACTTCAGGAACTATTGGTCGCACAGGGTAACGGTGCGACCCGTACCGGCCACCTTACCTTGATGAGCCCCGCTGTACTCCTCAAGAACGCCTTCGGCTTCACTCTTGCCGTGGGAAGCATTCCCGTCACCACCACGCGCACGTGGATCAGTCTCCTCGCCGTGGTCATCGGAGTGTTGGCGCTCGCCGTGTGGGCCTTTCTGCGCGCGCAAGGCGTGGAAACATGGGAAGCGAGCTGGGGCCAACGCTGGACCATCGTACTTGGGATCGCCCTTGTCGTCGTGCTGCCTGTGCTGATTGCCGATACCAACTATGACAAGCCGGCTCCGCATGCAACCAATGCGCCCGCCATCCAGAGGCTCTTTGCTCGCGCCGGGAGCAGCCTCGCTTTAGCCCAGCGCGGAGGTCAACCACCCGCCCGCTGTTGCAGCACCATCCTCAACCGCGATGAGTGGCCCCCCTTCGGCACTGACGAGCCGACGCGGCGCGATCTCCTCGTGTTGCTGCCGGTCGACGCCACACAGCGCGTGACGGACGTGCACATCCAGGTGGTGGGAGAAAACGGGCTGGAAGCGACCGGCGATCCGGCCGCGCTTGCCCCTGCGCCGGAAGGTCTCGAGACGCACACTTATCCGAATGACTCGGGCCCAGCAGCGGCGGATGGCCACCACGTCGTCGCCGGGTGGGTGGCGCGCGTCCCCATCACGCTGATTCCCCGGCAGCCGTGGGATATCGGTGGCGTTCGCTATCCGTTGCGCGTCACTGCCACGTACCACGTCGAAGGCGAGAACGCGATGCGGACGTTCAGCTCACGGGCGGCCATTGACGCGCAAGTCTCGAAGGCCATCTACGAAATGGGCGTTGCTTCGCTGATTCTGCCGCTGGTGTGTTTTGGAGCGGCGTTCAAGCGTTGGAGGCGGACTCGGTGAGTGCAGCGACGATGACTACGGCCACGGACTACGCCATCGAGATGGATGGCCTGACACGTCGTTTTGGCGACTTTGTCGCCGTACACAACGTCACGTTAAAAATTCCGAAGGGCCAGCTCTACGGATTCCTGGGCCTCAACGGCGCGGGAAAGACGACCACCATTCGCATGCTCACAACGCTGCTCCCTCCCAGCGCGGGCACCGCGAAGCTTTGGGGACACGATGTGGTCAAGGAACCTCTCGCCGTCCGGAAGCTCGTGGGACTAGTGAGCGACGAAACCAGCGAGAGTCAATCCACATGGACGGCCCGCGAGTACCTCTCGTATTTTGCCCGTATCCGATACATGCTGAATCCCGATGAGGAAGTCGAGCGCATCCTGGACGACGTCGGCCTTGACCCCAAATTTCGCGGCAAGCTGATTTGTACGTATAGCACCGGCATGAAGCGGCGCGTGGAAATCGCGCGTGCCCTCATGGGCCGTCCGAAAGTCCTCTTCCTCGACGAACCCACGCGCGGACTGGATCTACCCGCCAAACGCGACATGTGGAGCCTGCTGCGCCGTCTCGCAGCCACGGAAAACGTCACCACCTTTCTCAGTAGCCACGACGCGCAAGAGATCCGCAGCCTTTGCAGCGAGATCAGCGTGATCGCCAGGGGCCGCCTTGTGCACACCGGCCCAACGCGTGAACTCGGCGGCGACATCGATGCCTTCGAGGAACGTCTTGTCCAGATGCTGACCCAGTCGGAACGCGTCGAACCCGCGGGATTGCATTTTCGAGTTGAATGAAAAGTGGCCCCAACACAAGAGACATTACTTTGCTTCGTAACTCAGCACCTGGTGAACGCGCTTGCCGGAAACCGGGCCACGATCGAGGACGCGCAATAGGCCCCTCCGTTATAAGAAAGTGATACCATCGCGGAATAATCCTTATTGAGAGGGGGAGAAAACATCCAATGTATCCGTTCGAATCCCGCCGTAATTTTCTGGCGACTCTCGGGGGAGCGGCGGCCGCGTCTCTTATTTGCCGTTCCGGCTCTGGAGCTTCGCCTTTGCCTGCGATCAGCAGCCGCTTCAAGCTTTCGATTATCACCGATGAGATCAGCCAGGACTTTGGACATGCCCTGGAAGTGGCGACGAAAGAGTTTGGGCTAGCTTACGTTGAGCTGCGGGGCATGTGGAACAAGAACATCATCAAT
>Ga0210406_10000489_pt1 | contig 53409 bp, 43 predicted proteins | sample IncBWC30MmetaG_FD_155454 | JGI IMG/M metagenome (GOLD analysis project Ga0210406, IMG submission 155454) | Forest soil microbial communities from Barre Woods Harvard Forest LTER site, Petersham, Massachusetts, United States - Inc-BW-C-30-M | ecosystem: Environmental > Terrestrial > Soil >...
TTGATGTTTGCAGGAGTAGCGCGAATGGTTGCCAGTCGCGTAATTTCCGGCTCCAGAATCGCTCGCACTTCCGTCAGGTGAGCACTCTTTGCCTGCCCCAGTTTCACAACCGTGTTTAGGGAATCCAGCAAGGCGCGCAAAGCATTATCAAAGTCGGCCACAAACGCGCCACCGCCCGAGCCGCGCTTGATAACGATCATGCCCTCTTTTTCGAGAGCGCGAAGCGCTTCTCGCAGTGCCAGACGACTGGTCTGAAATCTTTCGGCCATTTCACGTTCGGGCAGTAATTTATGTCCGGGAGTGAGTAGCCCGCTAAAAATGGCTTGCCGAATCTGGTCGGCGACGGCTTCATGAATGCGCGGCCGTGCAAGTCCAGTGATGCTAAATGGCGTTTCTAGATCCGGACGTGCCATGCGACTCCTAACCCAGAGAATAAGCCTTCGAAGGCGGACTATACCACGGGTCTTATGTTAGACCAACTAGTTTTTTGAAATCGAAACTTTTAGAAGCGCATTAGCCGCAAAATATTATGTTTTGAGGCCCGGGCAAAAAGCTGGTTTTCATCGGTGTTTATCGTTTTTGATCCGCCCGGATCGAATACTTCTTGAAAACTCATCGCAAAAGCCGTTTCTCGGATTCTTGCCGATCAGCGCTCAGAGCCTCCATCTTCAGCCAGTTTTCTCGCATCCTGGCATCTTGTTGCCGGTCGGTTAAATCTCTCCCGACACGTCGCCTCATCCGAATAGTGGGCCGCTGATTGACCTTCAACTTCGCGGCTCTTGCTTGGAAGTCGCCCCGCAGGGCACAAACCGGACCATCGTTGATCGTTGATCATCGAGAAATCCAATAGCGCGCAGCGATTTTTCCTTGACAGCCTATTAATGGTCTGATATTAATCCAAACTCTTAACGCGCTACATGAAACGCGGCAGGACAAAAGGGCGCTCGCATCAGTTTCAAGACGGGGCGAAGTTGGTCGCGATTTCGGTGTCTGTCAAGCGAGATGTAAATGCGAAGATTTGCTGAATCCTTGGGAGCTCTGGCGAAGCTTGGCGCAGGTCTGGGCCTGGTGTTCGGCTTGATCGGCAGTTTGCTGTTATCCCTGCCCACTGATTCTATAAGTCTGGAATACCCCCTAACGCTCACAGAATCAAACGAACTCTGTTCGCCCACCCAGACGTTTTCGACGCCTTGGACCGTCGATGCTTCTGAACTTGAGGACGTCGCTGGCGGCGACATCGTTCCGGTTCGCTCTTTGGCGGACCCATATCCCAGTCTTCACAGCGTGGCGGTGGACCCGGACAACAACCGGGTGTTGATAAGCGATTCGAATCGCGGAGGGCTCCTAATTTACGACCGAACGAGCGGGAACGGTTCCTCCGGAGTAGTCGAACCCACAACGCAAGTTCGCGGACCCGCTACTGGAATGATGTTTGTCGCGGGTGTGGCTTTGGACTCCCGGAATCAGGAGCTTTTTGCGGTGAACAATGACATCGGAGATCGGATGGAGGTATTCCCGTACGATGCCGAAGGAAATGTAAAGCCAAAACGGATCTTGTTCGTGCCGCACGGGTCGTGGGGTGTGGCATTGAATCGCCAACGCGAAGAAATCGCCATTACCGTCGAACACGCTAACACAGTAGTGGTTTATCGCCGAGATGCCACGCTGGGAGATGCGCCCCTAAGAGTTCTGCACGGGCCGAAGACGGGCCTCGGCGATCCGCACGGAATCACTTTTGATGAAAAACACAACGAGATTTCCGTCGTGAACCACGGCAACTGGGCCCCTCTGACGCGAGCGGAATCGTTAGAAGGGGAAGTGAAGGGCGGCCGGTTCGATCTACCTTCGATCACCACTTATTCGGGTGAGGCAAACAAAGATGAGGCGCCCCTGCGCAAGATTCAGGGAAAGCGGACAAATCTCGATTGGCCGATGGGCATCAGCCTGGACCCGGTCCACGATGAAATCGCCGTCGCCAGCTACGGCAACGATTCCATTTTGATTTTCCATCGCAACGATGAAGGAGACGTCGAGCCCGTGAGGGCGATTCACGGAAGCCGAACGGTGCTTGCCGGTCCGATGGGTGTGAGCATCGACGCGAAGAACGAGGAAATCTGGGTGACCAATTACCGCGAGCACACGGCCGCGGTATTCGCGCGAACGGCGCAAGGCAATGTTGCGCCGAAACGCATCGTTCGCAACGCGCTTGCTGGCACTCCAGCGGTGGGATTTGGAAACCCTGGCGCGGTTGCCTACGATTCGAAACGCGACGAAATTCTCGTACCCAATTGAGTAAGCGTACCCAGAATTCTGGTATTTGCCAGGTTGGCAAACGGAAACATGAGTCCGGTGAGAGTGATTGAAGGACAAGGAACGCATCTGAGCCGCACTATGCACGGCATTGCCTACGACGCCGTGCACGACGAAATGATCGTGCCGGTACATCTTGCCGGCGCGGTGTTGGTGTTCCGAGGCGATGCGAAAGGAGAAGAAGGGCCAATTCGCATGATTCAGGGGCCGCACACGCAAATACTTCGCCCGGAAACGGTGACGGTGGACGTGCCGCATGGCGAAATTATCGTAGGTGAAGATGGCGGCAAAGATATTTTGGTTTTTCACAGGGACGCGCAGGGCGACGCTGCGCCGTTGCGCATCATCCGTGGACCGAAAACAGGTTTGGCCGAAGTGCGCGGAGTGGCGGTTGATCCGGCGCGAAATCTGATTGTGGTTTCAAGCTACAGCCGCAAAGGAACGACCGGCTTATTTATTTTTAACAGGATGGACGAGGGAGACGTGCTCCCGAGAGCAATCATCTCGGGGCCGAAAACAGGAATCGTGAGGGTCCGGCAGGTCGAAGTGGATTCCGACCAAGGAAAGATTTTTGTTGCCGTCAAGAACAACACCGAATCGTATCGATTTGACGCGGCGTCGCCCTCGCCATGGAACCCCGCGGAGCTCGGATTCATTGGAGTTTGGGATATTTCGGACCACGGCGACGTCGCGCCGCGCGCAGTGATTAAAGGTCCCGCCAGTGGACTTGTTTGGCCTGCTGGAGTAGCGATCAACGCACGCAACCGCGAAATATACACCATCGATAGCGTCAGAAACGGAATGTTCACTTATTTCGTGCCTGAGTTTTTTCGGGGAAAACCTTCTGCGGGGCAACCATCTCTTAGGTGATGCCAGCGGTCGACTTTAGGGGTAGAGGTTGCGATTCAGCATTTTCAGACAGTGTTGGAGGCAAGGGTATGAAGCGTATTCGTGTTTATCTTCGAATTATTCTAAGCCTAACCGCGTTCACGTTCTTCCTGCATGTAGTTCCGGGCAACGTGAGCGCACAAACGACCAATGGAATGATTCAAGGTACTGTTCACGACGAAAGTGGAGCGCCGATGGCCGGCGTCAGTGTTTCGCTCAAAAGTAGCGAAACAGGGGCCTCGCGAAGTGCGAGCACCGACAGCGATGGTGCGTACGAGTTCCTGAGCTTGCCAGCCGGCGTATACCAAGTGGAGGCCAGCCTTAAGGGCTTTAAGTCACAACTGCGAAAGGAAATTGTGCTGACCGTCGGCGCCAACATTAGCGTGAACTTCTCGCTTACTGTGGGCGAAGTGGTGGAAAGCGTAGTGGTCACGGAAGACACCCCGCAGGTTGACACGACGAGCGCTACAGTCAGCGGAGTCGTGGGCGAGGCCACGATACGCGAACTTCCTCTCAATGGCCGCGACTGGCTGCAATTGGCGACGCTCCAGCCCGGCGTGATCGGAGGTCTTGAACAGCAGTCCAGCGCAGTCTCCACGAACTCCCGCGCAGCGCGCGGCAACGGAGAGAATCTTTACATTTCGGGCAATCGACCCACCGAAAACGTGTACCTGGTCGACGGTCTGATCGTGAACGACTACGCAAATGGAAGCCCGGGAAGCGGATTGAATGTCAATCTGGGCGTAGACGCGGTGCGGGAGTTTGCAGTTTTGACGAGCGATTACGGCGCACAATACGGTATCACCTCCGGCGGCGTGGTGAACGCGATTTTCAAGTCCGGTGCGAATCAGCTGCATGGCGACGCATTCGGCTTTTTCCGGAATAGTGCTCTGGACGCGCGCAATTTTTTCGACGCGCCCGGCGGTGTGCCGCCGTTTCATCGCAATCAGTATGGGGGTTCCCTCGGTGGGCCAATTGTGAAAGACAAAACGTTTTTCTTTGGGAGCTTTGAGGGACTCAACCAGAACCTCAGCATCTCGGAGCAATCGCTCACGCTTTCAAACGACGCTCGCAACGGGATTGTTCCCAATCCGAATGGCTCAGGTAACATTACCGTTCCTGTCGCCCCCAGCATCGTGCCTTATTTAGGGCTCTTCCCAGTTGCCAATGGCCCGGATAATGGCGATGGGACGGCGTTCTTCCTATTTCCGGGAGCAGAAACAGGGCACGAGTATTACGCGGTGGGCAAGTTCGATCAAAACTTTTCGGATCTCACGCACTTCTCGGCGAGCTTTCAGTGGGACACTGGCGCACTTGTGCAGCCGGACCTCTACAATCAAAAATTTCTGGGTTCCCCTTCGAATCACTACAACTTCACGATGTCTCTGCAACACAGCTTTACGCCGGCCATTGTGAATACGGCGCGTATAGGTGTGAGCCGTACCTTCGCCGCGGATTCGCAGGACGTTTCTGCAATCTCGCCTCTCGTCACCGACAAAACCTTGGGTTTTTTGCCAAACGTGCCAGTGGGAGTTCTAACCGCAGGCAATTTGTCTACTGCCGGAGGTCTCGGCGCGTCGGGCTCCGACAACTTTCATTTCACGTCGTATCAGGCTTCCGACGATATCAGTATTATCCACGGCCGGCACACGCTGCAATTTGGGTTTCTATTCGACAGAATTGATGACAATTTTAATTCGGCCAATATTCCATTGGGCGAATGGGATTACAATTCGGTACAAGATCTTTTGACCAACAGTCCCGCGGATTTTACGTCGGACTTTCCCGGAACAAACGGGGCGCGCGGCTTGCGCAGTGATGTTTTCGGAGGCTACGCTCAGGATGCCATTCGCGTTCGGAAAAACCTGACCGTCACACTCGGCCTGCGGTATGAAACGTCGACGCCGGTGTCGGAGCAGAACGGCAAAGTCGCGACGCTCGTTAACCTGACCGATCCAGCCCCGAGAATCGGAGGCGCTTTTTTCAATAATCCAACCAAACGAAACTTCGCTCCACGCGTGGGAGTTGCTTGGGATCCCACGGGAAGCGGAAAAACTTCAATTCGCGCATCGTTCGGTACGTATGACATACTCCCGTTGCCTTACCTGTTCATCAACCGTACCCACAGTGCGCCGTTCTTCCTGCAAGGTACCGCGCAAACGCCTTCGCCGAACGATTTCCCGAATCAAGGTCTTGCTTTGCTCACTCCCAATACGGCCCGCGTGGCTTTCATCGAGGCCAATCCGCATCGTGCCTACAACGACCAATGGAATTTTTCAATTCAGAGGCAGCTTACGTCCAGCACCGCCCTGACGATTGGTTATGTCGGATCACATGCCGTGCACGTTCCACTGGGGATTGAAGATATGGACCAGGTACCACTGTCCCAGGTTACGTTCTTGCCTGATGGCCAGCTCATGTTCCCGATTCCTCCGGGAAGCACTTTTAAAAAGCAGGTCAAAAATATTCAGAGAATCAATCCCAACTTCGGGCGGATCGTCGGAACCTTGTGGAGAGACTATTCTAAATATAACGGCTTATTCGTAAACGTAAGCAAGAAGTTGAATCACGGGTTTGCCTTCCAGGGATCCTATACCTGGTCCAAGAGTACGGACCAGGGCTCGGCCACCTTCAGCGACAACGAATATCTGAACACCGCTGGCCCCTCATACGCATTCGTTCCGAACCTTCAGAACGGTGTTTCGGATTTTAATATCACCCATAACTTTGTGCTGAACGGCACGTGGAATATCCCGGTTTCGGAAGCGCTTCGCGGTGCGCCGCGCGCTATCCTGGGAGGGTGGGAGCTTGGCGGAATTTTTACGGTCCACTCGGGAGTTCCTTTTACAGTGAAGTTGACATCGGATCAGGCGTTCACAGGAAATAGCCGCGTGAACAGCAGCGCCGGCGGACAACGGCCTAATTTCAATCCTGGGCCGGGTTGTTCGACAAATCCGGTAAATTCCGGACAGCCGAATAACTACATTAATCTGAACTGTTTTTCGTTCCCGGCTCCGGGAGTGCTTGGCGATCTTGGTCGGAATACTTTGCGCGGCCCGGGTTTCGCGGACCTCGATTTTTCGTTATTCAAAAACGTCGCCTTCCACCAAGAAAAATATAAGGTTCAGTTTCGCGCGGAAGCTTTCAACAGCTTGAACCACACCAATTTCGGAGTTCAGACCACCGCGGTGTTTAATGGTAGTGGTGTTCCGTTAGCGTCCGCCGGTGTTTTGCAACAGCCCACCTTGACTACATCCCGGCAAATCCAGCTGGGCATAAAATTCACCTTCTGATGAGCGCGCGGCGCATGACGGAACGACGCACGGCCTGGGCTTTTGCCCTGACTGGGATCGTATCGTGCGCCGCGTTTGCCCGCTCCACTTCGGATGATCGCCGATCCCAGCCTTTTCCGGAGGATATTCCGGCAGCGCGAATGGTCGCCGATCCATATCCGGCGCTCAATGGAATCGCGGTCGATCCCCAAAATAACGTCGTGGTGGCCAGCGATCCGAATCGAAAAAGCTTGCTTCTCTACGATCGCTCGCAGAACAAACTTGAAGGTTCACAAACCGTCCCCATGCGCCACATTATCGGCCCCGCAACGTACATCGGGATGGTCGCTTCAGTGGCCTTGGATTCGCAGCGACAGGAAATTTACACCTCGAATAACGATATCGAAGATACCGTGGTCGTAATGCCGTATGCGGCCAATGGCAATACCAAACCGACCCGCACTCTGTCGGTTCCACACCAGGCTTGGGGCTTGGCCCTCGGCCAGACCAGCAATGAACTCGCTGTGACCGCCGAAATTTTCAATGCGGTCGTTTTTTATCGAAGAGAAGCACAAGGCGTCGAAGCTCCCGTGCGTGTGATTCGCGGGCCCAAAACTCGTCTAGCCGACCCGCACGGAATCTATTGGGATGACAAGAACGGCGAAATCGGTGTTGCCAGCCACGGAAATTATCGCGCTGTCATTCAAAACACCGGCGCCGGATGTTCTCCGGCGCCCAGTAGCACGGAAACGGCAAACGAGACCGGAGAATTTCGTCCGCCTTCAATTGCGATATTTTCTTCAAACTCCAGGAACGATCAGGCGCCACTGCGTACCATTCAAGGAGATTCTACAAAACTCGATTGGCCGATGGGGGTCTCCGAAGATCCTGTCCACGATACGATCGTCGTAGCGAATAACGGCGACAATTCCATTTTGATCTTCGATCGCCACCGGAGCGGAAACGTGGCTCCCGTGCGCGTCATTCACGGAAATCGTACTGGCATCAACCGCCCGATGGGCTTGGCGGTCGACGGCAAAAATGGCGAAATCTGGATCTCGAACTACGGCGACCACACAGCTCTGGCGTTCGACAGCGGAGCTGACGGTAACGTTGCGCCGAAACGTACTCTACGGAGCGCCCCGGCGGGCACTCCGTCGCCCGGGTTCGGCAATCCCATGGCTTTGGCATACGACGCTAAGCGTGGTGAAATCCTGGTACCCAATTGAGTCAGCCAGCCGCGTGTGGCGGCGTTTGCCAGGTTGGCAAATGGGAATATGGCGCCGAAAAGAGTGATTACCGGCCAAAGATCGAAGCTTGGCCGCACAATTCACGGACTTGCTTACGACCCGGTACATGATGAAATCGTGGTTCCCAATGCACTGGCTGACGCGATTTTGGTTTTTCGCGGGAGCGCCAACGGAGACGAACCACCGATTCGAGTGATTCAAGGCCCATGCACAAAGCTCGTGACGCCGCATTCGGTAAGCCTGGATCTCGAGCACGGTGAGATCCTCGTCGCTAGTCTTACGGGCAAAAGGATCAACGTATTCCGCTGGGACGCGAATGGAAACGCCGCTCCTGTTCGTATGATCACTGGTCCGCAAACCCAGCTTGGGCATCTGGTCGGGATCGCGGTAGACCCTGTTCGGAACTTAATGGCGGTCGCGAATTCGGAAAACATCTTGGTTTTCAACCGAACCGATGACGGAAATGTTGCTCCTCGCGCTCGCATCGCGGGTCCCAAGACCGGCATCACCGACGAACCGTGGCAGATGCAATTTTACGAAGGGAAAATTTATTTGGCGGCATCCAATCATCTGCACGTCAATCTGTACTCAGGCGTGACACTGAAGGAAACTTCCAAGGCGGTGCCCGATGATCCCTGGTTGAATCCCACGCTTGGGTTCGTTGGCGTCTGGAATATCACCGACAACGGTGACGTCCCGCCACGCGCCATGATTCGCGGACCTTTTAGTGGACTTCTGCACCCAGTGGGGCTGGCCCTGAACCCAACGGATGGAGAAATTTATGTATCAGACAGCGTCAGAAACGGAATTTTGAGTTTCCTGGTGCCTGATTTATTTGAACAAAAGAATCAGAACTTAGGCAGCGACCACAAGGAGTAGTACATGGAAAGTAGAGACCTGCGAGGCTGGATTCGAGAGGCGGAGGCGTTAGGTGAACTGAAGAAAATTGATGGCGCCGATTGGGATGTCGAGATTGGCGCGGTTACGGAGCTTGGCCATCACCGTGGCGAACAGAGTCACGCTTTGCTCTTTGATCATATAAAGGGCTATCCGGAGGGTTACCGCGTATTGTCCAACACCCTCAACACCACGAAGCGCCTGGCGATGACGTTGCACATGGATACGAACTATACCCGGCTGCAGTTTGTGAAAGACATCAAGAAACACATCACCGAATTGGAATACCTCAAACCGGACGTGGTCAAGGACGGCCCAGTCATGGAGAACGTGATCGAGGGCAAAGACATTGACATGTTTAAGTTCCCTAGTCCGAAGTGGCATGAACTCGATGGCGGACGCTACATCGGCACGGGCTCGGTGGACATTACGATCGATCCGGACGAAGGCTGGGTCAACCTGGGAACGTATCGCGTGATGGTCCACGACCACGACACCCTGGGATTCTTCATCTCGCCGGGGAAACAAGGGCGCATCATGCGCGAAAAATATTTTGCGCGCGGTCAATCCTGCAAATTGGCCGTTTCTTTCGGACATGATCCTTTGCTCTATCTCGCCGGTGGAATGGAAGTGCCGTACGGAGTTTCCGAGTATGAATGGGTAGGGGGACTTCAAGGCCACCCGGTTTCAGTGATCAAGGGTGAATACACGGGCCTGCCCATTCCGGCTTCTTCTGAAATTGTTGTCGAATGCGAAGCGGTTCCAGGTGAAGACCACAACGAGGGCCCGTTTGGCGAGTGGACCGGCTACTACGCCAGTAACATGCGCCCGGAACCAACCATGAAAGTTAAGCGGCTATATCACCGCAATAATCCTATCATTCTCGGCGCGCCGCCGACCCGGCCACCCTGTGAATTTAACTACATGCGCTGTTTTATGCGCTCAGCGTTGATTTGGCAGGAATTAGAAAAAGCTGGTGTTCCGGACGTGACTGGTGTCTGGTGCCATGAGGCGGGAGGCAGCCGTCTGCTGACCATTGTTTCGATAAAACAGCGCTATCCCGGGCATGCGCGCCAAGCCGGGATGATCGCTGCGTACTGTCATGCAGGTGCCTACCTTGGTCGCTATACCATCGTCGTCGACGATGACATCGACGTTACCAACACCAACGATGTTCTTTGGGCGCTGACAACTCGTTCCAATCCCGAGATCGACATCGAAATCATCCGCCGCAGTTGGAGCGGATCGCTCGATCCAATTATTCCTATGGCACAGCGTGGGCACAGTTCGCGAGCCGTCATTGATGCGTGCAGACCCTACGAATGGATGAAAGACTTTCCTCCCGTCGCGGAATCTAGTCCTGAAGTGCGGCGTGCCGCGGAAGGGAAGTGGGGCAAAATTCTCGCCGAACCCACAACGAACAGCGGACATGGCGCTGCCTCAGCCGAACCGGTCGGAGCTACCAGCGGAGTGCGCGATGCAGCAGGGAAACCTACGACCGAAGGAAAATACTAATGGCGGATGCCGCGCAATCCGTCGTGCAGCTTGACGGAGCGAACGAATTCGGAATCTCTGCGCGAAAAATCATCGGCAGCATTCTGACTGTCGCAATGCCAGTGATTCTCTGGTTCGCTCCGCTTAATTTCGATGCGACTTCCAAGCACGCGCTGGCCGTTGCCGCTTTCATGATTGTCGCTTGGATCAGCGAGCCGATTCCTCATGCGCTTACCGGGCTTGTTGGCTGCTACCTGTTTTGGGTGCTGAAAGTCGTCAAGTTCGAAGTAGCCTTCAGCGGGTTTGCCGATCAAACCCCATGGTTTCTTTTTGGAGCTGGTCTTTTTGGAATGATGGCGACTAAGACGGGCTTGGCGCGCAGACTGGCTTATTTGGTCATTCAACGAGTCGGTGCAAGTTATTCGCGTCTGCTTCTTGGAATCATTTTGTCGTCTTTTCTGTTGACCTTCCTGGTGCCGTCGGGAATCGCGTGCGTCGTGATCATGGCATCGGTTGCACTCGGTTTGATGGAAGTCTTCAGGTTGGGAAGAGGAAGTAACATCGGAAAAGGAATCTTCATTACTTTGACTTATACGGCCGGCTGTTTCGACAAGATGGTGATCGCGGGCCCTTCCACCATTCTCGGCCGTGGCCTTATCGAGAATGGCGCCAATATTCACGTGTATTACAGCCTGTGGCTGTTAGCTTTTTTGCCGTGCGCCATCGCTACGATCTTTGGAATCTGGCGGCTCGTCGCATGGCTCTATCCACCCGAAGACGCAGCACTGGAGCGTGGTGCGGAATTTCTTCGAAGTGAACTGGATAGTATGGGGCCATGGACGGCCATGGAGAAGCGAGCTTTGTTCTTGATGCTGTTGGCCATCGCGCTGTGGATGACGGATCTGATTCACCACATTTCGCCTGCGATTATCGGTATCGGGATAGGTTTATTGGCATGCGTTCCCGGCGTCGGCATCTTGAATCAGGACGACATGAGGCGCCTCAATTATCTTCCCGTTTTTTTTGTGGCTACGGCTATCAGCATGGGAACGGTGCTGGTGCAGACTGGCGCCCTCCACACCATGACCGCGATCATGTTTGATTGGCTGCGCCCGTTGGTGACCAGTAGCGCCTTCGCTTTGGCTCTCGTCCCGTATTGGACCGCTTTTATTTACCACATCTTTTTAGGAAACGAAATCAGCATGCTTGCCACATCGATGCCGGGCCTAATGAGTTTTGCTCGCGCCAACGGAATTCATCCGCTGCCGCTGGGCCTGATCTGGGCGTTTGCGGCGGGCGGGAAAATTTTTGTGTACCAGTCGGGAGTTCTGGTTGCCGGCTACTCTTACGGCTATTTCAAGGCACGCGACGTTTTTCGCGTCGGTCTTTGCGTTACAGTGATCGAATCCTTGGTCCTGCTTTTGATTGTGCCTTTTTATTGGCCTTTGCTTGGTATTCGCTGAGCACATATTCTGGAATACGCGATATTTACCATCACAGTTGTTCGATTCAAAGCGGTGAATCGATTTCTGCATTATGCCCAAACACCCGTCCAGATTGATCGTTGGTATTACCGGAGCCACCGGAACGATTCTTGGGGTGCGCCTCTTGCAAGTTCTAAAAGCGGCCAACATTGAAACGCATCTGGTGCTCAGCAATTGGGGCGCGCGCACGCTTGTGCATGAGACCTCTTACTCCGTGCGGCAGGTGCAGGACTTGGCGGCGCGACATTATGGCTCTTTAGACCAAGGTGCGCCGGTGTCCAGCGGTTCGTTCATCACCGACGGCATGGTTGTTTGCCCGTGTAGCGTCAGGTCGCTTGCCGCAATCGCGCAAGGCCACGGCGACTCGCTTGTACACCGCGCCGCCGACGTGGTACTGAAAGAGCGCCGTAAGCTCGTTCTGGTAGTGCGAGAGACGCCTTTAAGCGATATTCACCTTGAAAATATGTTGAAGCTTTCTCGCATGGGTGCGGTGATTTTTCCCCCGGTTCCTGCGTTTTACAATCAACCGAAAACGATTGATCAACTTGTGGATCAGACCGTTCTTCGCGTTCTGGACCAGTTCGGGCTGCATCTGGCATCTCCCGACCGTTGGTCCGGCAAAATGGTTGTCGGCACCGAGAACCCGTCGCCTCGCAAAGCGAAGGCAAGTACGTGAAGAATCCTGGCATTCAGTGTTCAGCATCCACTGTTTGGCGGACGCGCGCTTGCATTCTGCAGTTCGGGACGTACCGTCTAGCGACGCAGCGCGCCGAGTGTCGCCTTTTGTCTGTGCCCGAGTAATGCTGCTGTTCTTCCGAACGTGCCTGCAGCGGCAAGGGGTTATCACATAGGGGAAAACAAAATGTTGAGCTTTAACCCGAAGAGCATGCTGCCGGCGGACGTTTATAAGTTGTTGATCGGAGCAGTCGTGCCGCGCCCAATTGCGTTTGTTTCGACGGTGGACGCCGCCAACGTGAAGAATCTGGCGCCTTTCAGTTTTTTTACCGTGGCTAGTTCGAATCCGCCGGCAGTCGTCTTCTGTTCCTCGGTGCCAGGTAGGGATCGCACCATGAAGGACACGCTAAGGAACGTGCTAGACACACGGGAATTTGTGCTGAACGTTGTCTCCGAAGAGTTTGCTGAACAAATGAATCAGTGTTCGGCAACCGTGCCTCCTGAGGTGGATGAGTTTGAGCTTTCCGGATTGACTCCGCTGCCCAGCCAGTTGATCAAGCCGCCACGCGTGGCCGAGAGCCACGTCCAGATGGAGTGCCGGCTATTGCAGGTTGTGACCGTAAGCGATAAACCGATGGGCGGGAATTTAGTCATTGGTGAGGTATTACGATTTCATGTGGCCGAAGGCGTTATGAACAATTTTCAGATCGATCCCGACAAACTGCGCGCGATCGGGCGCATGGCAGGAGTAACCTACTGTCGGACGACAGATCGATTCGAACTGAGCCGACCAAGATAGGCTTGGTCGCCGGTTCGGTTACGTGCTATCTCACTGGCCGCTGATTCGCTTTCTCCATCGCTACGCGCACTGATTCGACCATGCTGAGCTGGTAGATGCGTTTCGTCTCCGGGCTTGTATGGCGTATGACCGCATCCGGCGCGACCCGACTCAGCCTTGCACAAAACGCATGCCGCAGGTTGTAAATCGGAAAGTGCGGCACGCCTGGTCGTCTCAGCGTGGCCTTCCAACCGGCTTTCACTCTGCGAATCGGACGCTTCGATTGACGAACGCCTCACCGATTCGTAACCCGGTGCCTGCCAGCAACGCGAAAACAATTGCGTACCGTTCTTTCGCGCTAGTGAGAACTTCTCCGAGTTCCTTTTCGGTTAGGGAAGGTCTGCGCTGCCTTTCTTTTTTGATGATGGGCAGTCCGATAAAATCGTCATTCCACACACGTGGGTAAATCTGTTCTCCCTCCGAATCAACGGCGGAAGCGAGAACGAGTCTCACCGGGAGTGAATAGATAATCGCATGGATACTTTACGCACGTCGCTGTCCCGCGTTCGTGGGTAGTGGGTCATCAGCTTGAGATTTCTGGTGGCGTGGCATCCATAAGGCGTTTTCTCTGAAGGCGTCTTCTCTTTTCTTCCAAAAGGCGATAAATCTCTGTGGTTAGTTCTACTAGCTTTTTAGGGTCTTGCTCGACTTCGACTTGTTCGCACAGTTCGCGCCAGCGTTCTTTGTTTGGACCGATCATAAGAGACACCTCGAACCGCTACATGTCTGAGGGGTTACTCAAATTGGTAGGGATATACAGCATGATGCGCTTATGGCCAAAAAGAAAGCAATCAAAAAGTGCCGCTACAATCTGATGTCCTAATACCGTTCGTGTACGCCACCGCACTGTACTTAAGCACTACGATTCACCGTCTTTCAGGTTTATATTCATGTCTTGAGGCAACCATGCATGGCTGACAGGTACCGGATTATATCCCAAGGCCCTGAGTTCGTAGTCGATCAAAACGCTGGCGTAACGGTCGGCGTTTACAAGACGAAGCAGGAAGCGCAACGGGGAATGGAGGATTGCCAGCGGGATGATTTCATGTTGGATTCAGCGAGAAGTCTGGTGAATGCTGCTGTTGAGGCGTACATGCGAATGCACGACATCGACCGCGAAGCCGCGCACGATTGGATAAGGGAAGCGGCGGGCTAGCATGTATGAGTCGTGCTACATCTTTGAAAGCTCGCCCTTAAAATGACTTTCAACATCTTCCTGACTAAGGGGGTTTCTTGCTTTGGTCAAGACGACCGAATACACGACCTCATTTCCCCCGATCTGCGCGGTAATAAAGGCCCCGTCGTTCGGCAACTCTTGGTAGATGAATTTCACTTTCCTGCCGTCTTCAAGTGTTTTGACCCACTCTTGGTCTGGCATATTTGAGGCACCTCAGGCGAGGCCACTGTAGCCCGCAAGTATACGTCGTTCGGTATCAAGTCCGGTATTGGCGTTTACATGACCAAGGCCACGCAGGTGTCCAGAATTGTACAGATTCCGGACCTTGTGTAATTGCAATCTGTCAGAATGAAAAAGAACGAACTCACGCCCAAACAAATCTCCTCCGTCCCCTGTCCTAGCTGTGGTGTCGCTGCCAGAAAGAGTTGTGTCCTGCATTCAGGCGCTCCGCGCTCAAGACCTCACGTAGACCGAAGGTTTGCCGCTATTGATGCTATCGAGACCAAATCGGGCTAGTTCCTAGTTTCGACTATTCCGTGGATCTATTTGTCCGGAGTTTTGGCTTATCCGGGACGTGTTTATGGGCAAGGGTGGAGGTGTTCCTAGTTCACCGTGGATGGAAGACCCGATGCGCCAGAAGAGAAACAAAGAGAAGGACAAGAACGAATACAAGTAAGCCCTTCGCGGCGATGCTTTTTAGGCGCTTGGCGTTCATACACAGAGATTACGCTGGAATCGCTGCATAGTGTGCGTTTCGTGTTGTAGCCCATGTAGCCCAACTAAGGGTAGATTCCAAAATGAAAACGCCCGTAAGCAACGGACAGTAAGGCATTTGGAATTTGACTACTCTGGCTACGAACCAGAAGGTCGAGAGTTCGAGTCCCTCCGGGCGCACCACTTTCACACATAAAAAGTTTTGGTTTAGGCCCTTAGGTAGTTCTGCGCCGCTTCTGCGGTTTTTGACGTTCTTCACCAAAGGCGTCGCACGCCATAGCTTTCGAAAGATGCTTCATTACTGACGATAGGTATATTCTCGGCCTGAGCTTGGGCGATGAGCATTCGGTCAAATGGGTCCTTGTGAGGGCCCGGCAAGAGTCCAGCCCGAATACCATGCTCTGCAGAAATGGCTAACGGCTGGAAGCCTTCGCGTTCAATTAGGCCAGAGAAATCCGCCGCTAGATCAGTAGCAGTCGGGAGTTTTCCCAGCCTGACCTTGATGGCGATTTCCCAAGCCGAAACAGCACTTACGATCAGTGTATTTCTGGTCTCCGCAATGATCTTTCGAGCGGCTCGCGTTAGCGCGGGATCATCGGAAAGCCACCACAACAAAGCATGCGTATCGAGTAGCGCGCGCAAGTGGGCTACTCCCAGGCCGTCAGTTCGCCATTCGGAAGGGGCTCAAAAAACTCAGGTCCAACACGTAACTTGCCTTTCAACGATCCTGGCTGACGTTTACCCTTTATCTCGCCGACCGGAACGAGTCGGGCTACCGGTTTTGACCCGCGTGCAATGATCACTTCCTCTCCCTCGGAAGCTTTCTCAATTAGCCGAGAAAGGTTTGTTTTGGCTTGGTGGATGGTGACGACGCTCATTGCTGCTCCTTAGCTAACCTATGTTAGCTTACTAAAGAGTCTCGCGCAACCCTCTGGTTTTGTTGCGACAATGTCGGAGAGGTGGAGATGCACTCTGGGAAAATCGATCTGTGGCAAGGCTGCCACAGAATGGGCGAGAAACGTTCTAAGATCGTCCCCTTGGGCGCACCACTTCTTCCCGCTTATAATCAACAACTTGCTAAACTAATCGCAGAGGGACTTAGAACTCCCCTTCCGAACGGGTCTTAGAAGATGAGCATCAATGGTGGCGCTGAGGTTCTGATGGGCGGCGAAGACGGAAACCGTATTTCCATCAGGAGATGTACGAAGAACGGATCCGAAGGTTGGTTTGATACAGAAATTGAGATTCGATGTGACGGCTGGCGCGGCAAATTCGGAGCCAGTTTTATGCAAGGTGAACTGTCACGATTTGCGAAGCAAGTTCAGAATCTTCATAAGCATCTACATGGCAATGCGACATTGGAGCCGATGGAACCCAATTTGACGCTCTCTCTTTCGGGAGACGGCAAGGGCCATGTCGAGGTTACCGGTGTAGCTCAAAACCAGTTCCATACAGGAACCAAACTGACCTTTAAGATGGAACTCGATCAGACCTACCTGCCAGCGATAGCCGAAGCGCTCGCCAACATAGACCCATAATCAGGAATGGGCTCCGAATAGACCATGCAGGTTGTAAGTTCCTCCATAAGAGTTCTAAGATCGTCCCCTAGGGCGCACCACCCTTCATTTTTCGACTTTGCGAAGATCCGCACTGCACTTCCCGCGCTGTATCGGACGATGTTCGCGGCCGTCGAGGAGTATTTTGCGCCAAGGTTGCACAAATCGCCTCACGCCATCGCGGCAGTCTGCGCCGATTCCGGCCGCGCATTTTTTCTCAGAACCACTGACGAAATCAACGTGATCAGCAAGCCAATCGGGAACGGCTCAATGAACGTCATCAGTACATTATATAGCGGATTCGCGTACATTACTTTCATCTGTTGAATCTCATCGATTTTCGCCTGCACCGCTTGCGCACTAGCGCCGGACGCCTGCGCCTTGGAAATCATGGACGCTGAATACGTATTCATGAAGTCCCGAAAGACCGTGTGGTACAGCACTTCCCACGTCACCACGTAGAACACGCACGAAATCAGAGTGATGCAGAGCCCAACACCAAACGCCTTCCCGAAGGTGATATGGCCGTCCGCGACGTTATCGCGATACGAGCGGATGCCGAAAAACACCAAGAGGAACGAGAGCACAATTGACGTGTAGCCAAGGATCAAGGCTTTGTCGTAGCCTATCCGGTGGAAAAACGGAATCGTGCAAACCATCAGCAACGACGAAATAACGCCGGAAATCAACCCGAACGTGATGACTGTCTTCTTCACTTTCATGTCCTCCGATATTTGAAGATTGACGACTCGCGCAATCTAGCTGCAGCCTGCGGAATTGTCGTCATTCTTTCGGGTGATTTTGGCCGGGAAGGCCAAAAATCATGCTTTGGAGTGAGCTAGCGGGCTTCAAGTGCCGTCCTCCGGAAACATATTCATGGTATCAATCCGAATTCCTTGCCCAATTGCACGGCTTGCGTCCGGCGTTTGGCGCCAAGTTTATCGAAAACGCGGCTGGAGTGGGTCTTCACCGTGTTCTCGCTCACAAAAAGCTTCTCCGCGATTTCGCGGTTGCTCATGCCTTTGGCGATCAGTTCCAGAATTTCCAGCTCGCGAGGCGTAATTTCCAGCTCTTCTTGTTTTTTGGAGTTCACAGCAAACGGCTTCCCGGCCGGAACAGGAACGTGCACTTCCTTCAATACAATCTGCTTCCGGTTTAGCCGCAGTCCGAGCCAGATGCCAAAGGCCGCAAACGTGGCCGCCGTCAGTCCTCCATAGATCTCAATCGAATGCTCAACAACGAGGTAGCGATACTCGGTCCACTTGAGCAGCGTGATTACAATTCCACCCGCAAGGCCAAACAGAATAATGTGGCGCCACAGACGCGCCTTTTGACTCCTAGCCGATCGCGCCGTGTCGGTAAAGTTTCCTGGAGAATTGGCACTCGGTTTCATTACGCAACGCTATACCATATAAGGCAGTGAAGCATTCTCAAAGTGAGTCACTACCGCATATAACGGCCGGCCTGAGTTGTGTTGGCTTGATATGCCTAGAGACAGGCGGCTGGTCACAATCCTTTGCCATGTTGCTGGAAGGGTTTGGACGAGCGGAACTGATTGACGTCTACAAACTCAATGCAGTGAAATACTCATACTGTTGCAAGCTTGACGCAAACTCCGTGAGAAAAGTTCTAAGATAGTCTCCTTGGGCGCACCACTTTCCCTGTTATTTCTCGACTCCCAGGCCGTGGCTGAATCTGCGATTCTTTTGTAATTCGTGTGCTCCATGCAATGCGATCTTCAAGACTGCGAGGACTGCGAGGCTGGCCGCTTGTGTCGATCTATATCTTTGGTATATACTATGTTCGGGAGGGATTTCACAATGGCCAAAACCGGAATCGCCAAGCTATTCCGCAATGGACGTAGCCAAGCTGTTCGCTTGCCGCAGGAGTTTCGCTTCGAAGGTGATCGAGTGCGCATTCGGCGTATTGATCAAGGCGTTCTGCTGGAATCGCTCATTCCCGACGCAGCTGACTGGTTTGATGAACTGGATCGGTTCAATTCGGAACCGTTCGTGGCCAAACGTCGCAATCAACCCGTCACTCCCCGCCGCGAGATTTTTGAATGAACTATTTACTCGATACCAATGCTTGCATCGCGCTCATCAATGGGAAGCCACCCGCTGTCCGTACCAAATTTCAAAAGGCCACGAACGCAGGAGCGCAGGTTTTCGTGTCTTCCGTCGCCTTGTTTGAACTTTGGTACGGCGTTGCAAAGAGTTCGCGTCGGGAATTCAACAAGAAGCGCTTAGAGGTCTTTCTTGCGGGCCCCGTCCATCCGCTTCCTTTCGAGGATGTGGATGCCGAACTCGCCGGCGCCATTCGAGCTGATCTCGAGAGTGTCGGAAAGCCAATAGGTGCTTATGACCTTCTGATTGCTGGGCAGGCAATGCGTAACAAGCTCACGCTGGTTACCGCAAATCTCTCAGAGTTTGCCCGAATCAAAGCGTTGGCTTGGGCGGACTGGGGAAGGCCGTAATCGCCTCCCGATGGTTCGAATGCCACGAGCCGATCACTAGTTGCTCGAGAAAAGTTTTAAGATCGTCCCATTGGGCGCACCACTCTAAAGCCTACCCCTTGTTGCACTTACGCTGTTTTCTCCAACTGAATCGGCTTAACGTTTTGTAGCCCTTGTAGCCCAACAAGCGAAAAACCAAGTCCTGCTTTCTTGCACCACTTCCGACGCCACTCTTCGTCTTTTTGCAATCCGAGTGCGTAGCTGTCGGTTATGGTTTTTGTTGAATGGCCTAGCCAGAGCTTCGTTGAATCTTCCGGTACACACGCACGCCGCAACGTCTCTGTGCGGAAACGGCGGAACGCGTGAAGCCGACTGTCTTCCCGGTTGCGTGCAGTGCTCTAAGGACGTTGCGCTGTCCCAGAGGCTTCCCGCTAGCTGTGGCGAACAGATGGCCGGATTTGTTGGCCGCGTATCCACGCAACAGCACGGCTAGCGGCTCCGGTAGATCAACCTCGCGCACAGCACTAGGCGTCTTTGGCTCTTGCTCCCGACCGTGCCAAATGCTGCGCGTTATATGGAGCACGCGGCAATTCGACGCAAGATCGGTAGGCTTGAGCGCCAACGCCTCACCCGCAACGTAAACCCGTACCCGCGAGCAACGCGAAAATAATTGCATACCGCTCTTTCGCGCTGGCGAGAACTTCACCGAGTTCGTTTTCGGTTAGGGAAGGTCTGCGCTGGCTTTCTTTTGTGATGATGGGCAGTCCGATAAAATCATCATTCCACACACGCGGATAAATCTGCTCTCCCTCCGCGTCAACTGCGGAAGCTAGAACTAGTTTTACCGGAAGTGAATAGTTAACGATCGATTTAGCGGACAATCCCGCCGCTGCCATCTTCTCGACTAGTTCACGCAACGCGGCATTGGAAACGTCTCCAAGAAACTTGTCGCCAAGTGTCGGGAGTACCCATTTGTTGAGTGCGTGTTGCCAGTTGGAAACGGTAGCGGGTCTGACTGGTTTCCGTCGCCGCGTGGGTAGGGACGCTATCCACTTTGCTGCTTGGGCGCGCAAGCTGGTCGCTGGTGCTGTGTTGGCTGCGAAGTTTCCTTTGCTGTTGATACCTTCCACTTCGATGTGTTCGCGGAGTTTTCGACGTGCAACGCTTCGCGTGGCGCAAACGCCTAATGAAACGGTACGACGCTACCAAAGTCCTTCACCGGCCAACGCCCGACGCCCTAAGTATAACGATGCGACCAAGAATACGAATCCTAGGAAAGACAACCCCAAACGGATTGTTGGCGAGCTTATCGTTGCAAAAAGTCTTGCACCGCCGCGCAGCCCGGACCAAAATTCGTAAAGCCTACCGGTAGCACCCGCGAGAAAAAGATTGAGGGCGACACCAAAGCAAAGGAACGTGGCTAGAGCAAGGAACATCCGATTTCATCGCACTTTAGCACAGCAGGGTCAGAATCGTGCTTGGTAAGTCGCATAGTCAGAAACTGATCCACGACCCGGAAGTACTTTAGCTTCTGGGCATAGTCGAAAATTCACCGTGGATGGAAAACCCGATGCGCCAGAAGAGAGACGAAGAGGAGGACCAGAACGAAAACAATTAAGCCCTTCGCGGCGATGCTCTTTAGGCGCTTGGCGTCCATGCACAGAGATTATGCTTGAATCGCTGCATAGTGTGCGTTTCGTTCTGTGGGGGAAGCGTGGCCCATGTAGCCCAACGAAGGGTAGATTCCAAAATGAAAACGCCCGTAAGCAACGGACAGTAAGGCACTTAGAATTTGATTATTCTGGCTACGAACCAGAAGGTCGGGAGTTCGAGTCCCACCGGGGCCGCTCACTTGCAGTTACTCTGCTTTCACAGAATCAATCGCACCGACATTTTGTAGTCCAAACCAGCGTGCCCATTCTTGCCGGAACGGAACGTCCTCTCGCAACTACCGCGCATGCGTATCGGTAACGCTTCGCCCCGAATGCCCCAACCACATGGCAATAAGTTCTTATTCGTCGCGCAGCGCCAACATTGGATCGACGCGAGAAGCACGCTGCGCAGGAATCACGCACGCGGCCAACGCGACAAACAGCAGCACCGCCGCCGTGGCCAGATAAATCGATGGCGCGATCGCCGTTACGCCAAAGAGCAACGACCGCAATAGGCTGCTAAGCGCAAAGGCCAGTACGGCACCAGCTATCGAGCCCAGGCCGCTCAGCCTCAGCCCACTCCGCAGGACCATCCGCGTCACGTCACTCGGCTTGGCACCGAGCGCCATCCGCACACCAATTTCTCGCGTCCGTTGCGCTACAGCGTATGCGAGCACTCCGTACACACCCAGGCAGGCCAAGACCAACGCTAGCCCCGCGAAGACTCCCAGCAGGACCATTGGCCGTGTGCGGTCCGCAACGTTCTCCTCAATCAGTTGGTCCATCGTTCGGATGTGCATCACCGGCTGTTGCGCATCTACTGACCAAACTGCGCTTTCCGTTGCCTTGGTGGAGGTCTCCGGATTGTTCGAGGTCCGCAAAACCAGGTTCGAATCCCGCTGCGAATCTTGCACCTGAGTCACCGGCACATAAATCGCCGGCTTCATGTCAAACAGCAGCCCGCGCTCCCGGATGTCCCGCACCACTCCCACAATCATCCACCACGGATTTTTCGTATCGTCTTCGTTATTGCCGAAGCGCACGCGTTTGCCGACGGCGCTTCGACCTGGAAAGTGCCTCTTGGCTAAGAACTCGTTCACCACCACTACATTCAATCCGCCAGCTCGGTCGGAACTCTCCAGCACCCGACCCTCCTGCAAACTGGCACCGATCGCCTCCAGGTAGCCGGGTGTCACCTCGCGGTAGAGCGCATCGTTGAACTGTCCCTTCGCCAGAGCCGGCTCGCCTTCCACCACGTAGGCTTCTGTATCACCCTCGGTCATGAAAGGTGCATCCGAACTGAATCCGACGCTCTTTACCCCCGGCAGAGCCCGTACTTTCTCCTCGACTTCCCTGAAAAACACTCGTGTCTTCTCGTCGGTGTCGTATTTCGTTTTCGGAAGCGAAATCCCCATCGTCAGCAAGTGATCCGCACGGAAGCCCAGATCCTCCTTGTGCAGATTCCAGATCGTCTGGATCATCAGGCCGGATCCCACGAGCAGCGCAAACGCCAGGGCGAATTGCGCGACCACCAGTCCATCTCTCAGGCGGAGTCCTCCTCGCGATTCGCCCGTCCGCGTACCCTCCTTTAGCGCGTCGTAGAGCGTAACGTCGGTCGCCCGGAAGGCCGGCGTGAATCCAAATAGAACTCCGGCTGTGATCGAGATCGCCGCAGTGAACACCAGCACTTGTCCATCGATCTGAAACCCTTGCGAACCTACCTGTGCGGGTACCAGCCCCCCAAACAAGTTCCAGCAGACTTTGCCCAGCATCAAGCCCAACGCTCCGCCTCCCAGTGACAGCAACAAACTCTCCATCAAAAGCTGGGCTGCAATTTGTCCTCGCGTCGCACCCAACGCTACCCGCACCGCAATTTCTCGGCGGCGCCCGGTCGACCGTGCGAGCAGCAGGTTCGCCAAATTCGAACAGGCGATTAGCAGGACAAATGACGAAGCGATCTGCAGCACCCACAAGCCGCTGCGCGCATCTCCGGCGTAGTCCACCTGCATCGGTACCACGTTCGCTCCTAACTGCGCATTTTCCGGGTACTGCATCTGCAATTCCCGCGAAACCCGATCCATATCCTTCTGAGCGAGCTGCAAGCCGATTCCCGGTTTCATTCGCGCCACTACAGTTAGAAAGTGCGATTGCCGCCGCGCCCACTGTTCTGCCGTATAGTGAAACGGAATCCAATAGTCGACGTCTCTCTCACGGAAGAAAAACTCTCGCGGCATCACACCGATCACCGTAGTCTTCACACCATCCAGGAGTATGCCTCGACCGATGATCGATTTTTCGCCGCCGTACCGTCGTTGCCACAGGCTGTAGCTGATCAGGGCCATCTGTGCCGTGGATTGATCTTCTTCAGTCGCAAAGGTGCGGCCCACAATAGGCTGTACTCCCAGAACGTCGAAAAAGTTGGGTGTTACTCTCTTGCCGGAAAGCTGTTCCGGCAATCCATCTCCTGTCAGACTGGCGTTAGTGAACCGCGTGGCCGCCATGTCGCTGAACGCCTGGTTCCTTGCTCGCCAGTCGATGTAGTTCGCCGGAGCGGGCGTATTGAACTGGAAGCCGACAAAGGAAGCGTCCTCCCACACGATCACCAGGCGGCTCGGTTGCATGAACGGCAGCGGTCTTATCAGCATCGCTTCCACCGCGCTGAAAATGGCGGTATTCGCTCCTATCCCCAGCGCCAGCGCAGCTAACGCGATGCCGAAAAAGCCTGGATTTTTATTGATTTGCCGAAAGGTATGCTTCAGGTGTGCGAGGAGGTTCATGACGTTAGAAACGTCATCCGGCACAAAATGTTCCGGGTACCGCCGGCCAATCGGAGCAAAGGCCCACTCGCTTTTGCGGATTTGGCCTGCTGGCTAACTCGCCGTTAGGGACCCGGGCTGCAATCTCGTCTAAGTACCCTTGCGTGGGTTAGAGCGATCTCCGTTGGTCCGTAAGCGACACCAGAACAAGCACTTAGATTTTGACCTTGTTCTACTAAGAACCAGAACGTCGAGAGTTCGAGTCGCTCATTCGCCAACCGGCTGCCCATTTCTATTTCGGCACAACTGTCCCTCTCCCTCCTTGCGACCACTCACGCAGGCGTATAGCCTCATCCTTAGTCGGTCCAGCAAGCGAGCCACACAGCTCACAACTAGGACCAATGGCCAATCGAAACATGGCAGCGGATTGACGACCACCACTGCCTGGCGGAGAACTCCCATGCCCCTTCGCGGGACCTTGCGTTTGTCGATCGTGCTCTTATCGCTTGTCGTATTTTCTGGCCTGACCACCCATCCGGCGCAAGCCGATGAGCCAAAGCCCAAGCCCGAAAACACCATCACGATTCAGCCCGAACCGGTCTCCCCACCAAAATTCGAGCGGCCACCCAAATTTTGGATTGCCGACATTACCGATCGTTCCGGGAATCCCCAGCCCCTGCTGGTGATGAAAGAGCGTGGCGGCGTATTCCTCGACAAGCAGCCCACCGCTATCGTGAAAGACGCGCTCGAACAATCTCTAAAGGCTGCGAACCTGCTTGCCGCTGATGCCGCCTCTGCCGACCTCGTTTTGCGCGTCTACCTCTTTCACTTTGGCCTGGCTTCCGGCTCGGCGCTCGATTTCTTCGGCAAAGTCGAATTCTCCACCATGGTGAAAAGTCCGAAAACCGGAGAATCCCTCGAAGTAAAAGCGGTCGGCACTTCCATTGCCAATGGCGCGATGCGCAAGAAAAACATGCAAAAAAACGTGGAAGAAAACATCGAAGCCGCCTTACGTGACGCCACGCGAAATTTCCTCCGTGGTACGCAGCTGAAGGAAGCCGTCGCCACCTTGGCGAAAGGATCAGACGTCGTCCCGGGTGTCGCCCCTGCTCCGGTTGAACCACCGAAACCGCAGGCGCGATAAGCGTCTCAGTATCGCAAGTCGGGTAATAAATCGTAAGGAAGCTACGAATTTACGACGGACCAGGAGAGGAGAAAGAAACAATGCGCATCTTCACGGTAGCACTGGTCGCACTCATGTTCGCGATGGGTGCGGCAGCGAGACCAAAGGACGAAGCTCCGCAATATAAAACTGCCGAGGCCAAACATTTCACCACTGCCGAGGGCGTCGAGCTGAGCCCCGCGTTCGTGGACTACTTTTACGCCGAGCTCCGCAACGAACTGACCAAAGCCAAACTCGTAAAAGAAGTCATCGGTGAAGGCGAAGGGGTGGAAGACGCCGACGCGCCGAAATCTTTGGTCATCAGCGGGACCGTCACGGAATACAAAAAAGGAAGTGTCGTGAAGAGTGCGCTCATCGGATTCGGCACCGGCCTCCGCAGCCTCAAGATGGACGCCGACGTAGTTCGCCGGAGCGACAAGCAGAATCTGTGTCTCATTCACGTCCACGTCAAAATTGACCCGCGCTGGAATGAAAAGGTCATGGCCAAAGGTGCCGCACACGAAATGGTCAAGGAAATGAAAAAAGCCCTCGCCGAAGGAGCGAAGCCTACGACAGGCGAGGCAACCAAGCCCTCGTAGGGCCCAGTGAGCAGCTTCAACATGTCGAAATCACTCTTTCCCCGTTGGGCTCCGCGCGTAGTCGCGCTCGCCTTTTGTGCTGCCTCTCTTCCTGTTGCTGCCGAGGCTGCGGCCACAAAATTGAAGCTGCGCGGCTACCTCACCGCTCGCGCCGATGCAAACGCCATGCTGATTCTCGATGACCGCATAGAGTTGACCTCCTCCAGTCGCGTTCTGAGCAGAGACAGTTCCGGCGAACACACCTTCAGCCCGCAGGAGCTGTCTCCCGGAATGCTGGTAGAAGCCGAAGGCCAGTGGCTCGACAAACACAAGTTTTTCGCCGAGAAGCTCACCGTCGACCTCGGAGAGGACGACAAGAAAATTCACGGCTCTGCCTATTTACAAGAAGAGCCTACCGACGCCAAAAAAATTGCTGCTGGAGACGCGAGCGATTTGAAACTCGATGGCTACTGGCTGCGTCTGGACGCAGCCACAAAGCGCGTATGGAACACAGCTAAAGTCGCGCAAGGTATCCCGGCCAAGACGCCGGGCGAAAACGCGGCGCTTGCTGGCTACCACGTGAAGTATACCGGCACCCGCAGCAAGGACGGCAAGGTCGCAGCGGAGGAAGTAGAACTCGGCCCGCCCGCTCCGGCGGATGACTACAAAATGCCGCATAGCCTTGAAATTGTTCGCGCAAAAGATCCGCTAACCGGAATAGACGTTCTCGAATTCCGCCAGGGAAACAAAGTGCAGGGCCGCATGAAGTTGCTCGCTGAGCGCACCGTCCAGGAATACGTTTCGCGACTTGGAGATTCCTTGATTCCCGAGGGTGCGAAAGGTACTCGCCGCCCTATCGAATTCCGCTTCTTCGTCGTGGAAGATCCGGAAATCAACGCCGCCTCGCTGCCCGACGGAACACTCCTGATCAATACCGGCTTGCTTGGCGCGCTCGAAAACGAAGCGCAACTCGCGTTCGTCTTGAGCCATGAGATGGCCCACGTGCTCCAGGTGCATTATCGCCGCGAGGTCGAAGAAACCCGAGGCTCACGAATCGGATTGACCATTGCAGGACTTGCCGCGGGCGCCTTCATCGGCAACGCGGGAGTCTTCATGTCACAAATCGGGATCGCTTCCGTGGTGAACGGTCACCAGCGCGAACTCGAAAACCAGGCGGACCGCCTTGGCCTTCAGAACGTGATCGAGCACGGCTATGATCCTCGCGAAGCGTCAAACTTTTCGCGCTTCATGATCAGCCGATACGGTGACCGTACCACCAGCAAGCTCTGGTCCAATCACGATTCCAGCGTCATTCGCGGAAGCTTTTTGACCGTGCAGTTGATGCGCGAGTATCCCGAAGGCCATTGGGACACAACCAGGAAAAACACTCCCGCGTTCCAGACCATGAAGGAAGACCTCGGTCCCGTAAAAATAATGTAAGCGATTTTTTCCGCGCACGGCGCAAAAGGGGAACCTTTGCCCTCTGCCTTCCACGAGTTGATTGAGATGAGAGGTTCGCTCGCAGCAAATACTCGGCAAACCGGGTGTCGCCGCACAGTCAATCGAACAAGATGCACCTTGAGCAACATCAGCATGTTCGACCGTTCCTCTGCGGCGCGCTCCAGCCAAGTAAATGATTGCTCCTTGTCATCCAGGCCCAGATAAGCATTCAAAAATGCCGCAGTTGGAACATAGCCTTGCTTTCGTCGCCGCTCTATTTCTTCCAGAACTCACAAAGCGTCTTTGCACCTGCCGTCGCGCGCGTAGGTCCGCAGCACGTTATTTGTACTTGTGGCCCATGTAGCCGAATTAAGGGGTAGATTTCAAAATAGCCGCCCGTAACTGACACACCGATAAGGCTCTTAGAATTCAGAACCCAAACCTACGAACCCGAAGGTCGAGAGTTCGAGTCCCTCCGGGCGCAAATTCCTCATCCGCTGACTGTAGCGAAAACTGTAGCGCGAGGCTTTTCGTTTTCTGCGTCCTAGGATTACGGGACTTCCCTCCTGTCTCACAAACGCATCTCCTGATGAAGCGGGATGAATTGCAAGTTGTTGAAAATATGGTGGACGTGACCGGGATCGAACCGGTGACCGCCTGCTTGCAAATTCAGAAAGCGGACTTGGACCCAGAGAAGAAGAATGAGAAGGAATAGCGACGAGTGGTAAGCACTGCATAATCAAACTCCGATGCGAATCTAAAACCAATTGCACGGGCTTGCACACGGTAATGAGCAGTTGGAACGACTTGCATGCCCGGGTTACGTCACAAAGTACGGCACAATTTCCAGCACTGGCTCTGAACTCAGGATTGGTTGGGTTCGACGTGTTTTCAGGTGGACCGACTGCACTCGAACGAGGGACCATGAGGATGGCAGCTAGGATGTGGTCATCTTGTCAGTGCGTGACTCCGGCGAGGCTCAGTGTGAGTACGACCAAATGTTCAGACGCGAGATCCGGGCGTACAGATAACTGACCTCAACGGAGACAAGCAAATCCATGTGGAATCGAGAACGTCGCGAGCGCTGTTAGAATGTCGCAGGCGCACCAATTCAGAAGAGTCGGATGACGTATGAATCGAGAACAGCATAAAAGATTGCGGCGAACTTCGGAAGCGGGCATGACCCTGCTGGAGTTAATCATCGCGTGCTCAATCCTGATCGTTTTGTCTTCGGCGGCTCTTCCAGTGGCCCGCTATTCCATTGTGAGAAGCAAAGAAGTTGAGCTGCGCCGGGACCTGCGCGAAATGAAAGACGCAATTGACCGGTACAAGGACATGGCAGATCGCAATCTCATTCGAGTTGAGGTTGGGAGCGAGGGATACCCGCCGGACCTTGAAACATTAGTGAAAGGCGTACATGTTGGCGCAAGCGGCGACAAAAAGATCCGGTTTCTCCGCAAAGCACCAGTCTACCCGATGACCGGCCAAGCGGATTGGGGTTTCCGTGCTGTGCAAGACGATCCGGATTCGAACAGCTGGGGCGGCATTTTGTTTGCCGTTTATTCGAAGTCGCAGGCTACGGCGTTGGACGGTACGAAGTATTCGGATTGGTAAAACCCATCGACGGGCACAACGAGCGAGTCAATCCAGCATCTTGGCGGAAATGGCCGCATTCGAGGTCGTGTCGTGCGATTCGAGTGGCGTATGATTCCGTGTGCGGAGCTAAGGGGCAGATTAGGCGGAACAGGCCGCAGAGGGGGAACCGCGCTCTTTGAGAACCAAAAAAGCGATGGGGCACCTAAGGATCGGTCTAGTCCCTGACGCTTTGAACCTGAGTGCTGTTTGTGGATGCCGGTTATCCACACGTTTGTTTCTGGAGGGATGAATGAGACTTGAACTGAGAGATGGATTGCCGGAGGAGAGGGGCATAGGGCATGACCTCTTTTCACAAGACGGGTACCTGGCGGCGAGGTAGTTCTAGCAGTATCTTTAGATAGCGTCGATACTTATTTTTGAAATTGCTGTGGATAGAAAATGTTTAAGGAGCGCCGATGCGAGAAGTGGAGAGCGAGCACGTGGAGCGCTCGTGCCAGGCAGTGTCGCCTAACGATGAGCCATGCGATTATCCAGCGACCGTGCACTGCCCGACATGCGGCAGGTGGTTCTGCGATGCTCATGCCGAAGACGAAGAGTGGCATGCGTGCATGCTGCCGCCTGGTGACGAGGGCGGCGAGGCATAGCGAACTCTTAGTGATTTTGGCTCTGCACAAGAATTCGACGGGGCCTGCATTTTAAGCCGCTTTCTGAAGAACGATAAATTCTGTTTTTGTGACCGCCATGCGCTGCGCCTTGGCAGCAGGTAGGCGAGATTTTTATAGCCACGACCCCTTCTAAGAAGGGTTTTGATGTTGCCGTTGATGAGAAAGTAAGCTTTCATCACTCGCCAAAACTCCCATCGCAGCGTCAGCCGGAATGATGATGTGAACAACCCAGTAGCCAATACGCGCAGTCATGTGCATGAGCCCCAGCTGATAGATTGTCCCGTCCTTTGCAAAACTTTCTGGCACTGCGTCGCGTCGTTGCACTAGTGGCAGGAGTGCGTGGGAGTTGAGCGCGGAGCGGTTATGAAGAACTCTACAGCGATGCAAGGGGTAGATTGCCTCGTCGGTAATCCGCGATCAGCATTTCTGCGACAGCAGGCAAAACGGTAAACTCCATTTTTCCACTTCTGTTGGTTCAACCAAACGTGGCCTTCCTCAGGCCGAAAGATGCCTGCTTGACAGCCCTGATATACGTATTAGGGCGGTAAGTAAGGCCTCGATTGAGGCGACGGGAAGGATACGATGATCTTGGATTTCGTTTTTCTCTTGAACGTTGCGAGATCATCTTGGAGGGTCGCTCTGCGGGCGATTCTTGTGCTCAGCGGGATGTTTTTGTCCTTTGTCACGCCAGTTGGCGCGCAATCGACGAACGCGTCGCTTACTGGCCGCATTACTGACTCGAGTAAAGCTGTGGTTCCGGACGCAAAAGTGATTGTCATCAATACTGGCACGCGCATCCGTTACGAAACCATCACAAATCAAACTGGCAGTTACTACGTGACGAATCTCCCTCCTGGAACTTATCGCATCGAGGTGGAAAAGCTCGGATTCAAGGTTGTAATCAAGGCGGATCTAATTCTGCATGTGCAGGACTCGGTGGAAGTCAATTTCGAGATGGTGCTTGGTTCGGCTTCGGAAAGCGTGACCGTCCGCGGAGGCGCTCCGTTGCTGGATACAGAATCGTCCGCGATCGGCACGGTGGTCGAACAGCGGAAGGTCAATGAACTGCCGCTCAATGGTCGCAATGTTTTCAACTTGATTGAACTTGCCGCGTCCGTTGTTCCACAAGGCAGTTCTACGGGAACGCCCGTCGGGGTGAATCCATTTGGCTGGGGCAATTACCAGGTAAACGGCTCGTTCGGCAATGAGAGCGCAGAGTACCTCGACGGCCAGCCGCTGAATATCGGCTACATCAATTTGGCGATTTTGATTCCGACGCAGGACTCCATCCAGGAATTCAAAGTGCAAACGAGCAATCTTGGGCCGGAATGGGGCAAATTTTCCGGTGGCGTCACCAATCTCAGCACAAAGGCGGGCACAAGTTCGCTCCACGGGGAAGCATACGAATATCTGCGTAACAAAATCTTCAACGCGAATGATTTCTTTCTCAATTCGGTTGGCAGAGCGAGACCTCAGTGGGTACAAAACCAATTCGGCGCGAACGCCGGCGGGCCCGTAAAGGTTTTGAGACTGGGTGGACACAACAAAACGTTTTGGTTCTTAAGCGGAGAAGGCTTCCGGTTGCGTACTCGAGAACCATTTACCGCAACTGTTCCGGACGCGCAAGAAAGAGCCGGTAATTTTTCGGAAATCTGCAAATCCGGATTCGCCGCTGGCGTCTGCAACGACAGAGGCGTAGACGCCAATGGTAAGCCGGTGGTGATTGACCAGATTTATGATCCCTGCGGGGGAACCGTAAATTCGCAGGGAACGTGCCCGGGCAGCAATGCCACTCCTACACTATTCGCAAATAACCTTCTCCCAGCCGACCGGATTAACGCAACGTCTGTAAAGCTTCTGAATCTCTGGCCCGATCCTAATAATGCAAACGCCACAACTAACAATTTCACCACCGCCGCGGCCACAGGAGGAAACCACAATCAGGTGGTGGCACGAATCGACCACAATATTACGAGTAAGCAGAGGCTGTTCTTGCGTTTTAGTTATTGGAACGTTTTGGATTTGCCAGTGGATCCGTTGGGAACCGGCCTGTGCGCCGACCGCTGCTTTGAGGACTATCACAGCACGGCAGTGGCTGCCAGCTACACGCACGACATCACTCCCACCACCGTGTTTGCCTTCAACGCCAGCGTTAGCCGCTTCAGCTATAACCGCAATCCGAAGAATTCCGGCTTTGACTTGACTACCATCGGTTGGCCCGCGGCTTACAACGACGTGGTGCCGGTGGAGATGCGCACACCTCCGACGCCTTGCGTTGCCAATTTCGCAGACAACATTATGTGCACGCAGGGGCAAAGTTTCATTCAGGATCGCAACACGCAGTATTACATTTCTCCTAGCCTGGCGATTTTGCGCGGTCGGCATCAATACCATCTGGGCTTGCAGTTCGAGGTAGGGCGTGACAACTACGCGCAATCCAACATCGCTAGTGGATCGTTTGACTTCTGCGTTTCCGGCCAGGCGTGCTTTACTTCTCTACCCGGAGTTTCCGGAACTGGTTCTTCGTTCGCCGATTTCCTGCTCGGATACGCCGATAATTTCAACAATTTTGAAAACCATTTTTTTGCGCAGGCTGTGGTGCCCGCATTTACTGCGGGCCAGCAGATTTACAAAGCTTTGTATTTCGACGATTCCTGGCACGCGGCAAATAATCTCACGTTGAACCTGGGCCTCCGCTACGAACTTCAGGGGCCCTGGTCAGAGCGGTTCAACCGGCTGTCCTACTTCGATCCGAAGGCGGCCAGTTACCTTACGCAATTTCTCCCTGTCGGCTCGCCCCCGGTCAGCGGAGACGTATTTCTTGCGAACTCCCATCATAGGAATAATTTGCCGCTCGAAAAACTTGAATTCTCTCCGCGCGTCGGCCTGGCCTACAGCATCAACGCAAAAACGGTTCTGCGCAGCGGCTACGGCATGTTCTGGATCCCCAATTATGCGGCTTTCAGCTTGAACCCGCTGAATGACATGGTAAACGGAAGTGCCACGACATACGTGGGCACCGTGGACGGAACTCATCCAGTGAACACAATTGCGTTGCCATTTCCGGCCGGAATCTCGCCGCCTCCTGGCCTGAGCTTGGGCACTGCGGGAACGCAACGATTTCTGACGCAAGTTGTGCAGTCCATCACCGAAGCCGATCCCAGTAACCATCCGGAAGGATACATTCAGCAATGGAACCTTGATCTCGAGCGTGATTTGCCTGCCGGTTTTTTCGTCTCCGGCGCCTATGTCGGTTCGAAGGGCACTCACCTGCCACAATATTCTCAGCAGATCAATCAAATCTCCGACGCCTTGCTTGCGCAGGCTGCGGCCCAGGTGAGTCCCTCGCTAGCGAATCCTCGCCAGAACGTTTCGCTAGTGCAATCCGTACCCAATCCTTTTTTTATCAACGGGCAGGCATTGGCGCTCACTGGCCCCACTACGACGGTCGGCCAGCTTCTTCGTCCCTATCCGCAGTACACGGGCGTAGAGCTTGCAGGACAGGGCTCTTTCGACAGCATCTATCACTCGTTTCAGCTCACGCTGCAAAGGCGTTTTGCCGATGCCGGTTCGTTGTTGATCGCCTACACCAACGCCAAGCTGATCAGCGATACAGACACGTTAACGGCGTGGTTGGAACCAGGGGTAGGCGGTATTCAAGACAATAATAATCTCCGCGGAGAACGCTCTTTGTCCTCGCAGGATGTTCCGCAACGCCTGGTTGTTAGCTACGTGTTGGATCTGCCTTTCGGCAAGGGGAAAAAATATTTCGCCGCCGCCGAAGGAATCACGGACAAGGTTATCGGTGGATGGGGAATTGACGGTGTGACTATTTTCCAGCGAGGCTTCCCGCTGTTTTTTACGAACGGTCAAGTGAATGGAACTACGCTTTTCGGCGGAGGTTCTCGACCCAACGTTATTCCAGGCTGCGATCCGAATGTTTCTACAAGTTCGAATTCCAAGCTTGCAGGATGGTTCAACGCTGCGTGCTTCAGCGCGCCGGCCGATTTTGAATTTGGCAATGAGCCCCGCGTGGACCCGCGCCTTCGTGCTGCGGGAATAGCCAATTTCGACTTCGCGCTCTTCAAGCGAACTAGATTCGCGGCTAACGAACGCTACGGTCTTGAGTTCCGCACTGAGTTCTTCAACCTGTTTAACCGAACTCAGTTCGCCGCCCCCAATACCGTGTGCTGTTCCGCCAACAATCCGAATTTCGGCGTCGTAACGGCAACCGCCCCTGGAACCAACCCGAGATTAATTCAGTTTGCGCTGAAGTTCTTGTTCTGAGCCGGAGGCTAGGCAAGTCGGCCGCTATTTACATGAATACGGGCCCGGGCGCGGATCTGTACCAGCCTCCTGCTGCCTTATTTCGTCGAACAAAAAAAAACGCTCATTCACATCGAAAAATGTTCTCACTTCCGTTTGCCTGGTGTATGTTCTTCAAAGCGTCGGAGCTTCGCCGGGGAAGTCGCCGACGCCACGGATGTTCGCTCAGGGGTGTCGCGCCTCGTCCGTCCAATTGGGATCTACGCATGAGTTCTATGCCGCCACGACGCGCTCTTACATTTCCGACCGCGTGGGACCCTATCCAGGAACGCGCCGCTAGCCCTGCGCAAGGCCCAAAAACGCGAATTCTTACCGATGAAGATGCCATGGCCTGCTTGCAATCCGACGATACCAGCGCTCTAGAAATTCTTTTTGACCGCTACGCGCGCCTGGTGTTCCGGATTGCTCGCGGAGTGGTGCGCGATACTGGTGAAGCCGAAGATGTCGTTCAAGAAGCGTTTTTTCATGTGTATAAAAAGTGTCTGCTTTTCGACAAGGCCAAGGGCAGCGTCAAGAATTGGATCCTCCAGGTCGCCCTGCATCGGGCGTTAGACAGAAAAGAACACCTGGCTCGCAGAGGATTTTATCTTGGTACAGACCTGACTTCGCTCGACGATACATTATTGGGAGGAACGGACCTGGACCGGGAGATCGGTTCCAGGCTGAATCGCGCCCAACTGCGGAAAGCGTTTCAGGAATTGCCAGATGTGCAGCGCGTCACTCTTGAGTTGTTTTATTTCGAGGGTTTAGACTTGCGGGAAATCAGCGAGAGGCTGAGCGAGCCCTTAGGAAACACCAGGCACCATTTTTATCGCGGTTTGGAACGGTTGCGTAAGAGCGCGTTCGTGCAGAAGCTTCGGGAAACGAAAAGATGCTAAAAATTCAGGGTGGCTCAGACGAGCACGACATCTTCAAGAAGCGTTGCGCCTTGGCGGCGTCTGGAAGTCTCGCTCCGGCTGAACTCTCCGAACTGCGCGCGCACCTCGAACGCTGCGAAGAATGCCGCGAGATTTTTCTGCAGTACCGCATTCTGACTACCAAAGGAATGAGCTCTCTCGCAGGCGCTTGCGCCGACAGATTCGAAGAAGCTGCCTGGGACGGCGCGAACGTTCGCGAGCGCCTGTTGGCGCGAATCGGCGATGATCAGCGGTTGCTGCGGCACCGGAAGAATACACCGGCCTCGATTGCCCCCAACCTCTTGCAACACATCGCCACCAAGCGATTTGTGAAGATGGCGCTTGCGGCGGGATTAATCGTCGCTGTAGCTTCCGGTGCGTATCGACTTGGCCTTCGCAAGCAGACGCAGACTGAGACCGAACTCAAGGGTGCTCCAAACATTGCCGATGAGCAGTTGCAGCAGCTGGTGCGGGAAAAGAACGCAGCCGGCGAACTTTCGGCAGCACAGACAAAAAAGCTTTCTGAATTGCAGTTGGAAAGTTCAGCGAAGCAGCGCGAAATTGACAAATTGCAATCGGCACTTCAAGCCGTGGAAGCCCGTTCAAGCGAACTCGCCGCGGCAAACAGCCAGTCCGCCGCCCAACTACAATTTTTCATGCAACAGCGTGCTGAATTAAGCGCGCAGCTCCAGTCGGTTAGTCAGGGGTACGAAAGCGACAAAACCGAGCTTGCGAGTCTCCGTTCCGAACGTGACAAGAATTTGCAACAAGCGTCGGAGCTCGAAGCGAAAATCGCCGATCTCTCGGCGACCAACCGCGATCAAGAACGTCGCCTGAAGGACGCCGAGCAATATCTGACCTCCGATCGCGATATCCGCGAGCTCATGGGCGCGCGAAAGCTCTACATCGCGGACGTGTTCGACGTTGACGGCAGCAGCCGCACCAAGAAACCGTTTGGCCGGGTCTTTTACACGCAAGGCAAGTCGCTTATTTTTTACGCCTTCGACCTCGATCGCGAACCGGGGGTCGTGAACGCCAGCACCTTCCAGGTCTGGGGGCAGCGCGAAGGGCCTCAGGGCGAACAGCCGTTGCCGATGAACCTCGGCATACTTTATATGGACAACGAATCAAACCGCCGCTGGGTGTTGCGGTTTGACGATTCCAAGCAGTTGGCGGAAATCGATGCAGTGTTCGTCACGATCGAACCGCGTGGCGGCAGCCACAAGCCGACCAGCAAGCCGTTCTTGTACGCCTTGCTGCGCAAAGAAGTAAATCATCCATAGACTCCGCCGGCCATAGCGATCGCCGACCATAGCGATCAGTTCTCGCCACTTTTCCGCATCTTGATTTTTCCGTTCTCCGATTCCCGCAAACCTAGTGTGGTACAAAATCGAGCTTCATCTCGTACTCATAGTCAGACCAGTAAATCGTCGAGGGAAGTGTGTGAAAGCTGCGAGTTCCGGCTGCCCAGAACTCAAGGGGAGTTGTCTGTCTCGCCGTCGCTGCAAAAGCGCGGCGAATCCTGCGGGGGGAGTACAAATGAAAAAAATAAACTTGGTACTAGCCGCGTTATTGCAACTCGCGTTGTGTTTGTCCCTGGCGACCTTCTTCGCCCCGCGGCTCTCAGCGCAAACCACTTACGGATCAATTGCCGGCACCGTCTCCGACGCTTCCGGCGGAGCGATTGCGGACGCCCAGATTACCCTGACCAATGCCGACACTGGCGAAAAGCGCGGACAGCAAAGTGGCCCGGAAGGATTGTATTCCTTCGTGAACCTGCTTCCCGGCCGCTACCGCATCGAAGCAGAGAAGAAGGGTTTCAAGCGCACGTCCCAGCCTGAAGTGGTGGTTCAGGTTCAGCAGACTTCCAGCATCAATCTGATGCTGCAGGTGGGTGATGTCACACAAACGGTTGAAGTGACGAGTGAGACGCCACTATTGCAGCCGGACTCTGCTTCGCTCGGCCAAGTGATCGACGAACGTAAAACCAATGAGATTCCCCTGAACGGCCGCAACGTTTTCAACCTCATCACTCTTTCTCCTGCAGCCGTTGCGCAGGGCGGTTCTGGCGGATCGCAGGTTGGCCAGAACCCATTCAGCTGGGGCAATTACCAGGTAGGAGGCTCGTTCGGCAACGAGAGTGCCGAATACATCGACGGCCAGCCTGTCAACATCGGGTACATCAACCTGCCGGTGCTGATTCCGGATCAGGATTCGATCGCGGAGTTCAAAGTGCAATACAACAACCTCGGCCCAGAATGGGGCAAGTTCGCTGGCGGCATTGTCAACCTGAGCACCAAGAGCGGTTCGAACCAGTATCACGGCAGCGCCTACGAGTATCTGCGCAACAAAGTTCTTAACGCGAAGCCATTCTTCTCATCCACCAATCCCCCTTATGTGCAGAACCAGTTCGGGGGCACGTTTGGCGGTCCGGTGATCAAAGAAAAGACCTTCTTCTTCTTCGCTTATGACGGGTATCGCCAGCGTGCCGCGTCAGTATTTACCACCACCGTGCCCACTGTTGCAGAAAGAGGAGGCGTATTTCCGGCGGATATTCCCATTTTCGATCCGCTCAGCATCGGCGCTGCATGTTCGGCAACCAATGTTGCTGCCTGCAACCGCACTCAATTCGCTAACAATACCATTCCCACAATCAACCCTGCGGCGCTGCTAGAATTGAAGTTCATTCCGATGCCCACCAACAGCGCGGAAATCAATAACTTCACTTCGGCGGCGGCCTCGGGCGGAAATACCAATCAGTACGTAGCCCGCGTAGACCACAATCTCTCGTCGAACCAGCATATTTTTGCCCGCTACAATTTCTTCAACCTGCTGGATTTGCCGACAGATCCCTTCGCAACAGGGTTGTGCGCCGATCGTTGCGCGGAAACCTATCAGACCAACGCGGCCGCCGTCGGCTACACCTATACAATCCGCCCCGACCTCATTCTGAATGTCAATTTCAGCGGCACCCGGTTCCATTATCTGCGCTCGCCGACCAATTCGGGTTTCGATTTGACACAGTACGGTTGGCCGGCTTCGTACAACGCCCTGATTCCTTCCGCCGGTCGGTCGCCGTTCACGCCCTGCTTCACGCCACAGGATCCAGCGGTTACTTGTTCGCAAGGGCAAAGCTTCATCACCGACCACGATACGCAATTCGCTGTCCAGCCCAACCTCACTTGGATCAAGGGGCGTCACACTTGGGTATTTGGCGGGCAGCTGATAGAAACCTACGATAACTACGCCCAGACGAACATCGCTAGTGGCGCATTTGCATTCAATGGTAGCTGGACGAACAGCAACGCTGTTTCCGGCGGCACGGGCGGCATTTCCTTCGCCGATTTCCTGCTGGGATATGGCCTGAACCAGTCGAGCGTGTTCAACCACAATTTCGGCGAAGCGCAGGTCCCGGGGCTGGTGGCGCAAAAAGAAACCTATCGAGGTTTCTATTTCGGAGACACCTGGAGAGTGACACGAAAGCTAACGATCACCTACGGCTTGCGATACGACTTGCCGGGAGCATTCTCGGTGCGTCATGACTTTTCTACCTACTGGGATCCGTCCGCAACCAACCGCTCGGTTACCGGCTGCATCGTGAATGCGGCGACAGGCCAGGGTGTTCCGGGTAGCCCGTGTCCGGGCGACGTCTTCCTTGTTCGCAACGGCATTAACCCCGGGCGGACGGCCATACCTTTGTCGAAGAAGGAATTCATGCCGCGTCTGGGGGTTGCTTACAGCTGGGACCAGAAAACAGTCATTCGAGCCGGTTATGGCGTCTTCTTCATCCCGAACTGGACATTCTTTGGTCTGAACCCGAGCAATGACCCGATCAATACGGCCTCAACTCTGTGGGTCGCAAGCTCGAACGGCGGAATCACGCCCACCAGCACGCTGACCGCAACAAACTGCACATTCACGGCCGGCTCGCCTACTGGGACGCTGAATTGTCCAACCAATGGACCGTTTGGTCCAACCGTCAACGGTCCGCTAGGCAGGGGCAATGTTTCGGCTTTTGACGCCGGTCAAGGACCCGTCGAAGCGCCCTATACAAACTATCACCCTGGGTATGTGCAGCAATTCAACCTCGATATCCAGAGAGAATTGCCGTGGGGCATTTTTGTTGATGCCGCGTACGCCGGCTCGCGCGGTGTGCATTTGCCGAATCCGACTCAGACTGGAATCGATCAGATTCCCGATCAGGACTTGGCCCTGCAAGGCGCATTGGTTGCTCAGGTTCCTAACCCGTTCATCGGAATTACCACTGTTAGCCCGCTAAATCCGACGACCAACCCGACGGTTAACGCCGGCCAGTTGCTCCGCCCGTACCCCGAATATACCAATGTCAGCCTGGCTGGGGACGGCTGCTGCAACAGCAACTACAACTCCTTTCAACTCACTGTTACAAAGCGATTCCAGAGTGGCGGCTCGTTCCTCGCTGCGTACACCAACTCTAAGCTGATCAGCAACACAGACACGCTTACAACTTGGCTAGAGACGGGCGTCGGCGAAGTTCAAGACTGGAACAACCTCAAGAAAGAGAGATCGCTCTCCTCGCAGGATGTCCCCCAGCGCCTGGTGCTGAGTTACGTCTATGACCTGCCCATCGGGCGGGGCAAGCGGCTCTTCTCGGACGCTTCCGGGGTCGTGGGCAAGGTAGTTTCCGGCTGGGGCGTTGATGGCGTCACCACGTTTCAGAAGGGCTTCCCCCTGCCCGTCAGCTATGGCGCATCCACGCCACTATCATCGGCGAATCTGGGAATCGGTGTTCTGCGCCCGGACGTCGTGGCGGGATGCAACAAGAGCACACCGCATGTGTCATTGTCGGGCGGAATCGCCTGGTTCAATCCGAACTGCTTCGCCGCTCCAGCGGATTGGGGCTTCGGCGACGAGTCTCGTGTCGATCCTACCCTTCGAGGCCAGGGCATCAATAACTGGGACATCGCGATATTCAAGACCACGAACTTCGGCCCAGAGGACAAACTCGGCCTGCAATTCCGGACCGAGTTCTTCAACACCTTCAATCGTGTCCAGTTTGGTCCGCCAAACACCGCTTGCTGTACAGCGAATAACGCGAGCTTCGGAATCGTGAGCAGCCAGCTGAACTCACCGAGGCTCATTCAGTTCGCCCTGAAGTTTGTGTTCTAAACCCCAAGCGATCGGGGTGAATGCCGACCGGGCATCCACCCCTGCTTCGCCTACTTCCTTGCCTCTTGTGTCTGAACGTTTCCCGTTCACGCTCTTGTTCGCTTGCAGCGCCTCGCTTGTCTTCGTGTTAGCCTGTTTCTGCACGATTTTTTTTCTAAAATGACACGCCGGCAACGCGGGAGCCGCGTATCCAAATGGTTCTAAGGCTTACTCGGCGCAATCTTCTGAGTCTTGCGGGAATGGCCGCTGCGGCTCCCATTTTTGATGTGAAGCCGCTGCGGGGCATCGATTTCATTCTCCAGAATTCCCCGACGCCGGCAAAATTCCTGATTGAGACCATGCCCGGCGGCGTCGCGCTCTTCGACTACAACAACGACGGCCTCCTCGACATGTTTTTCGTCAACGGCGGACGCATCGGCGAATCGCTCCATGTGCCGGAAAATTTTGATCGCGCCAATCCTCGTTACTGGAATCGCCTTTACCGCCAGAATCGCGATGGCAGCTTTTCCGACGTGACCCAGGCGGCAGGTCTGGCCAGCGCTGGCAACGGCAATTACGGGATGGGTGTCGCGGTCGGTGACTACGACAACGACGGTTATGCTGATCTCTTCGTAACCAGCTACGGCAAGAACGTTCTCTATCACAACAATGGCGATGGCACATTCACGGATGTAACCGCCAAAGCGGGCGTCGCAGGCAGTGGCTGGTCGGTTTCCGCAGGCTTCTTCGATTACAACAATGACGGCCTTCTCGACTTATTCGTGACGCGCTACATGGAGTGGGACGCCGACCACAACAAGATTTGTGGCGGCGACTGGCACACTTACTGCCCGCCCAGCGTTTTTCCCGCCAGCACTTGTCTTCTCTATCGCAATCGCGGCGATGGTACGTTTGAAGACGTCAGCGCTCGCGCAGGATTCACCGCCAAGAAGGGAAGAGCTCTTGGAGTTGCGTTCGCCGACTACGATGGCGACGGCTTCACCGACATCTTTGTTTCGAACGACGGCATGCAGCAATATCTTTTTCACAACAACGGCGATGGCACTTTCAACGAATGTGCCTTGGAATCCGGGGTGGCTCTTACGTCCGACGGTAAAGGTCTCTCCGGCATGGGCACGGTTTTTCAGGATTACGATAACGACGGACGCCCAGACGTGATCGTCACCGTGCTGCCTCGCGAACTCTACGGCTTGTATCACAATGATGGAGCGAGCCTTTTCACCTACCAGAGCCTCGAGACCGGCCTCGGCGCTCTCACTTCCGGGAGTTCCGGCTGGGGCGTGGGACTCGAAGATTTTGACAACGACGGCTGGAAGGATCTTTTCGTGGCGCAAAGCCACGTTCTCGATAACGTTCAGCAAATCGACGCTTCTCTGCGATACAAGGAGCTGCCGTTGCTGGCGCTGAACCACAACGGCCATTTCGAACGCGCCGATTCTGGCGTGACGACTCCCGTTGCCGCGCGCGGCGCGGCCTTCGGCGACATCAACAACGATGGTTTTATGGACGTCGTTCTGACAACTCTCGGCGGCCCTCCCATGTTGCTGCTCAACCGCGGCGTGGGCGGCCATTGGCTCTCGATTACTCTGCAAGGCACACGCAGCAATCGCGATGGATACGGCGCGCGCGTCCGGGTGAACGGCCAAACTCGTTTCGCAACCTCCGCCGGCAGCTACCTTTGCGCCAGCGACAAACGGCTTCACTTCGGCTTGGGCGCCGCTAAAAAGGCGACGGTAGAAATTCTCTGGCCTTCCGGCAGCAAACAACTGCTCAATGACGTTCACGCGGATCAATTTCTAGAAGTTCGCGAGCCGGAGCATTCATGATTTGTCTTTTCTTATTGGCATGGCTGGCGGGGCAGGCGACGTCGCCCGACGCGAACCAACACCTGCAGTCGGGTCTTGAGGCGCGCAAACAGCATCAGGTCGATACAGAAATCGCTGAGTTTCTGAGGGCAACGGAGCTTGACCCTGCCTCGGCCGATGCGTTTTTCAATCTGGGTGCTGCCTACATGGAAAAACATGACTACGGCGAGGCTATCGCTCCCCTCAAACGCGCCCTTCAACTCAGTCCGGACCTTGCTGTCGGTCACCAATTTCTGGGTTATGCACTGCTGGCGCAAGGCTATGCCGTTGAAGCGATTCCGCATCTCCAGCGTGTCGGCGCGCTGGATGCCCTGGGAATCGCTCAGATTGAAGTCGGCCAGCTGAATGAAGCGGTGGTCAACTTGAATGCCGCCCTTTCCAAGCGTCCAAACGACCCTGATTTACAGTATTACCTGGGCCACGCCGGCGGGCTGCTTTCGAAGAATTCCATCGATACTTTGCTGGCTACACATCCCGATTCCGCGCGCGCGCATCTGGCCCTCGCCGAGAATTATTTTGTGCTCCGACAGATGCCGCAAGCCGAAAAGGAATATCTGGAAGCGTTGCGCCTCCGGCCCGATCTGCCCGGCCTTCATTTGGAATTGGGCCAGGTGTATGCAGATTCCGCGCAATGGCCAAAAGCGGAGTCCGAATTTCGCGCCGAGGCTAGACTCCGGCCAGGCAGTGCAGAAGCCGCGTATCGCCTGGGCGCAGCTTTGCTTCAGCAAGGAAAATCGCACGATGCGTTGATCGAGCTGAAACGCGCCAACGCGCTGAAACCGGAAATGCCGGAGACTCTCTACTCGCTTGGCAAAGCAGCCTTACTCGATGGCGACGGCTCCACTGCCGAACAATCCTGGTTGAAAGTGGTCGAACTGGAGAAAGACACCTCGCTTGCCGCGCAGTCCCATTTCGGGCTCGCCGGCTTATATCGCAAACAAGGCAAGACCGCGCAAGCTCAACACGAGATGCAGGAGTTTCAGAAATTACAAAGCACTATCGGGCCGCTCCGATCCGAATAACGAGTTGTCCGTGAATAAGATTCGCCGGCTATTGGACAGCGCGGCGATCGATGGTGAGCGCCACGAGCATTTTAGAAGCGGTCTCTTGAATATGAGTAAGACTGTTGGTCAGTGTTTGCTTGTCTCCCTTCCAGTGCTGGATGTAGTCACATTTATGTTGTGCTTCACATACCGGGGTTATGTGGGCTTGGCAGTTATGTGACGTCTAGGTTTGCCGGCCGTATCCCTGTAAGCCTTTGTGCCGCCGAACGTCACATTAGCTGGTTAGACTTGGGATAAGAAGGCTAGCCTATTTTCGTCACTGAGAGGGCCAAAAGAGGGTTAAGTCCTTTCGAATCAGGTTAGGCTATGGCTGAGTTTTCACTACATTTTTGAATTCGTAGCGGCTCCAGACGCTCGGGCAGTGTAATTTTCAACTGGTGACAGGCGGAACGGCCTGACAATCGCCAGGTCTTCGTCTGGCGCGACGTAGGCACACCCCCATTCGGTGGGGAAAATAGGCGGGCGGTTGTTGCTATGCGGGCCGAGAAAGCTTTAGCGGACTGGGTACAGACCGCCGGACTGACATCCTTCTTGTGGTGCGAACGTATTGCATCAAGGTAGGGCTCGGATCGAAGGCGTGAGGAGAGTTGGCGGAAGTCGTCGCTTGGAGTGTGGAAGGTCGTCGCTCAGTTCCGAGCGAACGGGAGATGCAGCGAACGTTTTGAAAACTGAAATTCACCGCCAGCGTTCTCGCTACGCAGCGCGAGCTTCTTTCCACTTCAGTGATGGCAGCTCCAGGTTGCCGGCTTGTTTCAGATAGGCCTCGGCGTAGGTTGCCGCCTTAAGTTTGCCCTGTTCAATGGTGTCGACGGATTCAGAGGGCGCAATCCAGTTTTTGGCGTTGACGTTGTAAACAGACGCCTGTACTCCCTGGGCATTTTGTTCCGAGAAAAGCCGCAGATGTTCTGAACCGACTTTGACTTCTGCACAAACGCCTTGATCCAACATGGAAGACTCCCAAGGACACATCGGTATCCGATTTTTGCGATGGTCGCAGGTGGCGTGCCCGTTGTCCACTTGGTTTTTTCTTCTGAGTGCTCACCTGCATGACAAACGCGAGGCGAAAACAAATCAATGCGGATTAGATCTCTCACAGTCGCTCTGGCCCTTCTCTTGGAGAAACGCTAACACGTTTACTGCCTCTCTCTGAATCCGCTCCCGCAGCCGTGCATCAATGAAAAGATCAGCAAGCTGATCAATCAAAATCGCGACGCTGAGTTGTTGAGATGGCGTCCCGATCCTGCGGTTTGCTTCTGCTCCCGGGCCGGCGAAACAGGGAGGCGTTTTTTGCCATTTCTGCATTAGAAGTTTTCGCCGCCGTGTGAGAGGAGAGGCGGTTCTCGTCCGTTGTGGCGCGAAGCGCATTGCGGTGGGTTACCTTCACATAGACCCGAGTATGGACGGCTTGCGGTCGACCCACGTTTTCAGGAGCTGGTGCGGCGGGTCGGGCTTCCCTTACCGAGCACGGCCGCAGGGGAGGGAGGTCGGGCAGTCGCGTGCCAGTCATCGGAAAATCGCAGTGTCGTTGGCACTCTACTTTCCCTTCAGGCGCGTGATAAAGAGCTCGACAAAGCGGGCCGCATCGGACGCGAGGCAGACCCGAGCATTTGGTTTGAGTTCGGTCACGCCCTCGATTTCGTAGTGATCGCCGTGCAGAACGTTGTTTTCGTTCGAGCCCATGCGATTGGCCACTGTTTCGCCGCGGGTGAATTCACCTCTGGTTTCCACGTCAACGCGCATGGTCTTGAGCGTAACCAGCGTTGGATCGATGACGGTGCCCACAGCGAGCGGATCGTACATAGCCGCGCCTGAATAGCCGCTTTTCTCCGACCGGGTTAGATAAAAGTTCGCCAGCTGCATGACGAAATCGCTCTCCGGTCCGTGGCTTGCCTGCAACTCCGAGAGACGTTTGCGCGTGATCAGGGTGCGCTCGCCTACGTCTGAACCGACCATGGTGACGGTCCATCCGGCGTTGAACACGATTTGCGCCGCTTCGGGGTCGTTGTAGATGTTGGCTTCAGCCGCACCGTTGACATTGCCTCCGCTCACCGAGCCGCCCATGATCACGATGTCATGAATCAACGGCACGATGGACGGATCCTTGGCAACCGCCAGCGCAATATTCGTGAGCGGACCCACCGGAATCAAAGTGATCTCGTGCGGATGGGCATGGACCATTTCGATGATCAGGTCAGGTCCGAAGCGATTGTCCGCCTTGCACTTCGAAGGCGGCAGCTCGACTCCGGCCAAGCCATTTTTGCCGTGCCAGAATTGCGCGGTGATCAGCTTTTGATTCAGCGGATGCTTGGCGCCGCCTGCCACAACGACATCGCAACGCCCCGCTAACGAAACAATCTTCAGCGCGTTTTCCAGCCCCTGCGGTTGCTCGACGTTGCCGGCTACCACGGTTAGGGCGTCTAGCTCGAGTTCCGGCGAATTGAGCGCCAGCAGAATGGCCATCGCGTCGTCGACGCCAGGATCGGTATCAATGATTACGCGGCGAGGCGCGGCCTGCGCCGGCGCGCTCAGCAGAACGGCCAGGACTAACGAAAAGAACGAAAGGTGCTGCCGCAGTGAATTGGTCACAGTGATTTCCTTCCTCGGAAGAAGCGAGGCATTGTAATCCGGCTTGGGTTAACACGCCACGCCTCGGCCTTGGCTTATTGCGGGTCGGCTTGTCTTGAGCGGGCCGCCCCCCTTTTTGGGAACCTGCGAACTGGCCCAAGGTTCTGAACCTTATACAGGTATATTTGCGTGTGGCCTGACATGATGAGCGAACCGATTTTTTCTGTGGCTCAGCATTCCCAAGGTCACGAATTTTCGACTGCAGATTGAGAAGTCGCGGGATAGTTAAGGAAGGGTGTTCGATCGTCTGGGCCGTCCTTCCTTTTTCGATGAGGCTGAGAACACCGTGACGCTGGCGTGGCAGAGTCTAACAGTGTAGCTTCATGCGTATTACTTCGTAACCTAAAGGCAATGGAGGTGAATGTGCCGATCACTCAGTTGGGACGGATCGAACATATTGTTGTCTTGATGTTGGAAAATCGGTCGTTCGACAACCTATTCGGATGGCTGTACGATCCTGCGAACCAACCTCCTTTCGACCGCGTGCCGCCCGCAAAGTTTGAAGGGATTTACGGCAAGAAGTTGAGCAATCCCACCGGCAAGGGGAGAGAGGTTCCCGCTGGAAAAGGCGCCGATCCGGCAGCGCCGTTTCCCGATCCAGGCGAAGCTTTTGCAGATGTGTATGAGCAAATTCATGGCGAACGGTTGCCTGCCAGCAGCAACGGAGCAGAATTAGTGCTACCTGCCACCTGTAATATGCGAGGCTTTCTACGGAACTATGAAAAAAAAAGTCCGCCGAATCCAGAAACGATCATGAATTGTTTCACACCGGCTGTCGTTCCGGTGCTTTCGAGTTTGGCTCACTACTACGGTGTGTGCGATCACTGGTTTGCGTCAATTCCGTCTCAGACCTTGTGCAATCGTTCCTTTATGCAGGCGGGGACCTCCTCCGGATATGTGAACAATGGCGGAAGCGACGGCATCCTTTTCATCAATGATACGCCCACGATTTTTAACCTACTGTCCGACGCCGGGAAGTCCTGGAAAGTGTATTGCGGCGGATGGACGGTCACGAGCTTGGTACTCCTCACGCAGAGGCAAGTGTGGGACTTTGCCTTCGAGGCCGGATACTTTGAGCACGTAAGCGACTTTCTTGCCGACGCACAAAAACCGGATGGCCTGCCAGCGTACTCCTTCATTGAACCCAACTATATCGATTCCATCGTCCACGGTCCCGAAAACGACATGCATCCGGAGTCTCACCCATTCCAGCTCTTTGGACATTCGAATGTCGAGCAAGGCGAAAAGCTGGTCTACCAGATTTACAACGCGGTACGTGATAGCCCCGATTGGGACAAGATTCTATTGTTGATCGTGTTTGACGAGCACGGGGGTTGTTACGATCATGTCTGCCCTCCTCCATCTATATCTCCGGATAACTTGGTGATTCGCCCTGGCGAGCCGGGCGGTACCGGCTTTGCATTTGATCGGCTGGGCGTCCGCGTACCAGCGATTGTGGTCTCGGCGTACACGCCGCAGGAAACGATTCTAAATACGATCTTTGATCACACTAGTGCACTGAGTACGGTTGTGAACCGTTTCGATCTGCCCACGGGAAGATTGGGCAAGCGGCAAGAGCAAGCACCTGATGTGAGCGAAGCACTTACACTCTCTGATCCGCGGCAAGATCACCCGCCTATTCCGTTGCCTGGAGCTGTGGAGTTCGGGGTGGCCAAGCGCGTGGCCGCGCTCGGTACGGCTATTGTCCATGCAAATGCAAAGCCGGTTTCTGATCTGCAGAAAAGGCTATTGCTAGGAGCTGCGAAGCGCCTAGGACTAAGTCCGGAGCAGCAAGGAGCACTCGAAAAAACCGAGACCGCCCTTGGTGCAGACACGGAGCTTGTGAAATTCGAAGCGCAGCTGGCGGCGAAACGAGTGGCATCGCGCTTTCAAAAACCTCGTCCGTCTGCACCGATTCAGCGAGAGAAGCAGTGAAGCACTGCTGGTTTGCTGACCTACGAACCAATTCTGCTTCCTGTATCTCCGCATTCTGAAGGTTGCGCAAGGGGCTAATCCATCTTCAGCGTCTTTTTCACTGCTTTGTACAGTTTGTATAACGACGGATTCGTGAGTGCGATGCCGACCGACCGCAGTAAAGTCCGCGCGTTAAAACTGTTACGCTTGAAGTAACACGTAATCTAGCTATCGGGACAAGAGGACCAGAGCCTTCCCTCCCGCAAATTCGGCGAGAAAAGTTCTAAGATCGTCCCCTTGGCGCGCCACTGTCTTTCTTTTCGTTCAAACATTTGAAATGATGCGCTCACAGTTTAGAGGCTGTGGCAGTGGAAACCATGAGACGAAACCACCGGGAGTCAGCAAATGACAAAATCACTTTCTCTAGACGAGCAAAGGATGGAGTTTGCACGACGGCGCGGGCTCGCGATGCCGTTGGCGGGTCTCATCGCATGGTCCGTTGTCGGAGTTGGCGGGGCCACGCTTTCGGCAGGTCCGGAAGTATGGCTACTCTTCATCGTGACCGGCTCGATCGTCTACATGGGAATGTTCATCTCCCGATTCACTGGTGAGAACTTCCTGGATCGGACTCGACCCAAGAACACCTTCGATGCCCTGTTCTTTCATACGGTCGGCATGGCCCTGCTCGTGTACGCCATTGCCATCCCTTTCTTCCTGAATGACTATACCTCCCTTCCGCTAACAGTAGGGATCCTGAGCGGCTTGATGTGGGTGCCGCTTTCGTGGATCCTTGAGCACTGGATCGGGTTGTTTCACGGAATTGCGCGGACGCTCCTGGTCGTAGCCACCTGGTATTCGTTCCCTCGCGCTCGTTTTGTCGCTGTTCCGGCGGTGATCGTCGGCATTTACGCTTTCACGATCTTCGTCCTTGAGCGGCGCTGGCGGGGGATCAATCGGGCCCAACAGGTCGTTGTTGATTGAGCCGCTCGGCGAGTTTTCGTCGCATCCCCGCCGCTCCTCTTGACCGACTACATCGACCCAGAACCTAGCCGACAAGTGCCGCGACATCCTGCACAGTTTGCTGACACAGCATTCGTGAAACACCGAGACGCAAAGGCAAGATCGGATTCGGGTCTTGGAACGTTTTCGGCAAGGAGAATCGGTGTCGAGCACCGCCAACTCTTTGGACTATAGCCACTACCTCACGCGAAGCGTCCGCCGTCGGGCGGCTACGTCCAAACGAAGTTACCCGAGAACTGAGGCCGTCCTCACAGATCAGTCGGGCAGATGTCCTGACAATCCGAGCCCATCAAGACGTCGGCAGCGGGCGATTGTGGCGCACCCTGGTGGTGCCTTCGTTGCTCTCGAGCAATCAGGGATCGTCGTCGACTGCTCGGCGAGCCGGTCTTGGGGCGACGGAGCGACCATGAAAATTCATGTATCCACCAAGTCACCGGTCGCGGTCCGCGTAGTCTGATAGCCTGTCACTCTTGACAATTACAAACCCGGGAATCTTATGGCCAGAATCGTGAATCACTCTGCCCGCAATCGGATAGATTTCGGGCCCGCGGAACAAAGTACTAGAAAGGGCAATCTAAAAGGAGGATGTGACGATGAAAAAATTGGGATACTTCGCAGTTTGCGCGATGATGACGATGGGTATCTGCGTGGCGCAGGATTTGGTGAGCATAATCCTCGGAACGATCAAAAAAGTTGACAGCAACTCGAAGACAATTGTGGTGGAGACTGCCGATCGAACGGAGCACACGATTAAGGTAGCGGATGCGGCAACGGTGAAAGGAACCAAGGAAGGGTTCAACGGCTTAAGAGAAGGAACGCAAATCGTGGCACGGACCACAGGGAATGGCGCTGACGAAACTGCGATGGAAGTCGGCAAGATTAGCGAGGACGGCTTCAAGGCTACGGATGGCACCGTTGAAAAATTCGATAAAGACGCCAAGACAATCGTAGTCAAGGATGTCCATGGAGCAAAAAAGAAGTTTGAGGTAGGTGGCAAGGCTTTGGAAGACGCAGGCAAAGCTGCGGGTGCGGGCATAGCAAAAGGCACGATAGTGACGGTGTATTACACGGAAGAAGGCGGCGAGAAAGTAGCTTATTATGTTTCAAACTAATATTTGGAATAGTAGAGAACACGATTACGGCAATCTGAAGGGCATGACATTCCCCGATTTAACGCGTCGTCTACTCATTCGCTCAGCGTTTCTGATCTTCTTTTTGCTGGTTGTTCTCGCTGCGATTAGCGGCAAGTCTGTCAAGATGATCTCGACTTGGTTCAACCCAAATTACGAGGGACAGACGTTCCACAAAATTCTGGTTATCGGCGTCGCTCAAAACCCGGAGGTGCGCGCCGACTTTGAAGATGAAATGGCCGCCCAGATTGCACGTCCGGGTATCGAGACCATTCCCGGCAACCATATCCTGCTCCGGCCGGATCCTGATGTGAAGCTTGATCTCGACTACCTTCGTGGGCAGATCCGCGACAATCATATCGACGCCGTAGTTGTCTCGCGTCTGCTGAAGATCGACAAGAAAGTGACATCCATCCCGAGCTCGACCTACATCGCCCCGTATCCCTACTACAACTCTTTCTATGGCTATTTAGGCGCTGTGTATCCCATGATTTACGAACCGGGATACACTCGGGAAGATACGACAGTCAGCGTCGAGACCAACGTTTATGCCACAAGCAAGCCAGACGGTGACCTGGTGTGGAACGGCGTCAGCAAGTCGTTCAATCCGAAGTCAGCGAAGAAGATCGCCGATGGCCTTGTCAAGGAAGTTCCGAAGCTGCTGGAGAAAGAGGGGCTGCTACCGAAAAAAGTCCCATCCACCTAATGACCACACCTCATTCCAAATAACGATGGTCATTTCCGCAAACCCATGTACAGCCTTCTGCTCGGCTCTAATCTTGGGGGCATTGCTTTTCCTGCCCCCAGCAAACGCTCAAATCAATTCCGCAACCAATGTTGAGTCGCCGCAAGCAAAAGAAGCCAATCCGGATGGCGGGTTGCACGTGGCGATGGCCCCTTATCTCTGGTTCGCCGGTGTGCATGGCACCGCTGGAGCTCTTGGCCATGACACCGCGGTGAACGCCAGCTTTGGCGACGTCTTCAAATACTTCAATATTGGTGCGATGGGCGCCGTCGACGTGCGCTACAACCGCGTAATTATGCCGCTCGATTTTATGTGGATGAAACTTTCAGATGACAAGGCGCTTGCTCTGAACGATGTGGGCTTTCAATCCGTTAAAGCGAAAATGACCGAAACCATGTTGGCACCGAAAATCGGTTATCGTGTGGCGGATGGCAAAAGAACCAAAGTGGACGCCCTGTTCGGTATCCGCTATTGGCATGTATCAACCGACCTCGCACCGCAACCCCAAGTCGGCAACGGCTTCTCGCAGTCCGCGAATTGGGTCGACGCCGTCGCCGGCGGAAGGATTCAAGTAGCTCTTAGCGCGAAAGCGTTTATCGCGATGGTGGGTGACGCGGGTGGCGGCTCTGCGCGATCGGATTATCAGGCCGCAGGGATTCTTGGTTACAAGATTAGCCGCAAATGCGTTTTGCTGGGCGGGTACCGCTACCTCAGCGTGAACTACAGACCGAATGGAAAAGCGCAGTTCGTGTACGACGTCAACATGCCTGGCTTGATGTTCGGTGTCACGATTAACGTTAAGTAGATGTAGCTTCGCCGATTCGCTCGAAATCACGCGAATGCGGCGGGACAACATTGCCACCAGTTGGTCCTGGATTCACAAAAAAACTAGAAATAGAAAGCGTTGCGCGGGTACTGAGGGGCGTCAACGCGACTGTGCCCAGTTTTGTGCTCACCACCAAACCTGCCGACGTGTCTAACCCTAATCAACACGGGAGATTCTCGCCGATCAGGCCATCATTCGCGGGCGTTCCAGACGAAGAATCTCGCCGGAGTTCGCGGCCCTGCGGGCCACTTCCGATTCTGAAATCATGACGGCAGGAGAGCCAACGGCGGCAGGCAGTGGCCTCATGGCTTGCTGCGAAGCTTGGCGCATCAGTTCCATGCGGCCGCGCACCTTGAATTTGGCGAGCAGCGAAGAAACGTGGAACTTGACGGTGCGCTCGGAAAGATTCAGTTCGCAGGCTATTTCTTTATTGGCTAGGCTGCGGAGAACGCCGTCGAGGACTTCTTTCTCGCGACGGGTCAGGTTCACACTGGCCTTGACGCTGTGTCCGGCCTCGAGCAGCTTCTGGGCTTTTTCCGTAAGCTCACGTAGGTTTTCCGGGGCTGCCGGAACCATAACCAGGTAATCGCTGGGGCATTGTCCGCGAACCATGCAGTGCATGGCCAGCAGACCGGCGGCGTGGTCTACAGACAGCTCACCATCGGGTCCAGCTTCGACCTGGAAGTGGGTAGTTCCTGTAGCCTTTTCATGAAACAGATAGACGCAGGGCTCAGTATGGGATTTGGCATAAGCTAGGGGTGGGGAGACAACATTTCTACAGATTAACTTCACGTGCAGTCCGTCCTTACGTAAATAGATTTTAGGTAGGCCGGGCCGGCCCTACGCCGGGCGGAGCGACTCTTTCCGCAAGAGTCGAGCTGCCTTTCCCGGCGGGTAACCACCATGATTGTGGCGTCCTGAGGTGGTATCTGTCGTTGCGCCGGAGCAATCAGGAATTGAGAGCTCGAGTCCCACCGGGCGCGCCACTTATTTTATTCCTTTACAATGAGTAGCTTACGGCGATAGCCTTCTCGGGGCTTAGAACCCTGCCGAAATAACACGCTTAAAGTGCAGAAGTGGACTCGCAAGACTCTCCGCCTCCGATCGATGATCAGATTCTCCGCTCTCGACGAGCACGGTATGAAGATTACGAGGAGAGCGACGCCTTGAGCTGACATGAAATCTTTCTTCAGAATTCCGCTCGCTATCTTCGTCGTCCTTTTGCTCTCCTTCTCAAGCCTGCCGTTCTGGGCAGCCACGCAGTCGCCGGATTCCGACAAACCCAAAGGCGATTCCGTGCCCGGCGAAAGAATCGCCGGGGGCGTCGTGTTTGAGGGGAAGCTTTGGCTTCGCGGCGCGACTCTGTCGCAAAATAGCGGTTCCGCCGGCTTGGTTAGCTTGGATCTCGCTGATAATTCTAGACAAGTGCATTTTGAACGAGGGGTCCTCGACATTAAAAAGATTGGCCACGATCTCTGCGTCGTACGGTGGCCGACTCTAGACACTCGAGAGGTTGTCCTTTCTGTTTGGAAAAAAGACCGATTTGAAGATTTGGCGAAGTTTTCGTCTTCCGAGCAAGATTATCCCATCGCACTTGTGAATAGTGCCCACAGCCCGGTAATTCTGTCCCTGGCATCGATTCGTTCTCTCTCCGCGGACAAACACGAGTGGTACAAGATCAAATTAAAAGGAAAGCTCCGGGGAGGTTATCAAGAGACAGCCGGCACACCGCTAGCGGGGGACAGTGTTTATCTGGGATTCAATAACGGTGAGTGGGGAGGTGGACTCCAGAGGGTAGAGCTGCGAACAGGTGTCGTCACCAATGTAGAGCGCCGCGACACTAAGGAGTTGTGCGCGGGCCCCTTGAACAGTGCCTGCGATCCAGTGACAAGCGTGATCCCAGATCCCCGGAACAAGGATTGCATTCTCGCCGCGGTTGGCCTTGTTCACATGTTCTCGCACGGCCGGATTCTGAGGGTCTGCGGAAAAGATGCAAGCTTGATCTTCGAGAAAACTCATATATTGGAGGGTTTAAATGGTCACGAACTAAAAGTGACCGAGGCGTTTTTCGGACTTACGCTGGCGGCAGACGGCGGGTTTTGGGCGATAACCTCCGAAACGCTCTACCATTTCGGGGCAGATGGAACAGAAAAAGAGGAATACGAGCTTCCAGAGTTAAAGCCTGTTTCCGGTATCTATCTCAGTCGCGAACTACCGGGCGTCATTGTCGTGCGCACGGACGCGAACTGGGCTGTTTCCGTCAGCGGATACACTCCAATTCTCATTCCCCTAGAGGGGCCAGGGCTCTAATGCGCAAGATTTTCACTTACGGGAACGGCTTCCACAGTGCTCCGAACGAAACTACATACTCTGCCTTGCAGCAAGATCAATTTGATGCAAGTCTCCTGGCAAGAGATAAGCCGATTGCGAATGGCAAACCACAAGGTGGATGGCTGAGGCTCACATCCCTCAAGCCCGTAGGATCGTCAGGTTGTTGCAGACTTGAGACGAACTCCCCGAGAAAAGTTCTAAAATTGTCCCCCTGGGCGCACCACTTCTTTTTGGTCCTTTACTCTCAATGTGTCGCAATGGAAGTTAGATCAGAGCCACGAAGTCTCGCTCCGGGCTCTTATCGGGCAACAGCGTCCGGACGGCTCGGTCCATCGTTGCCAATTTTCCCCTCTTGTGGATCGCGAGCCCTAACAAATACGCATCGGTTACTTGTTGATGACCTGCCAGTTTTTGCGTGAAGGGCTTTAAGGAATCTATCATGCTGACTTCATCGGCCCAGAACCGGTGTGCTGGATGTGCGAGGTTGGCTTGTAGCAGTGTGAGCGCATCCGTAGGGGTGAGTGCGTTTGCTGAAAAAGCCGGGTTCGAGAGAATGCGCACAAAGCTGGTCTGGGTCAATGGGCAAGTTGCCCATCCGTCGCGCGCGCGGCGCGCGAGCCATTCGTGCACCCTCTGGTGATCCCGATGGGTGGGCCAAGC
>Ga0210406_10000490_pt1 | contig 53309 bp, 52 predicted proteins | sample IncBWC30MmetaG_FD_155454 | JGI IMG/M metagenome (GOLD analysis project Ga0210406, IMG submission 155454) | Forest soil microbial communities from Barre Woods Harvard Forest LTER site, Petersham, Massachusetts, United States - Inc-BW-C-30-M | ecosystem: Environmental > Terrestrial > Soil >...
GTCGATTCGCTGTGCTGGTCGTCGGAGAGCGCAACGATCAGCAGCGCCTTGCGCCCCGTCTCCCGCTTTAGGTAATGAAATATCGAGAAGCGCACTGAATCATAGAGGCGAGCCGGGCGGTCACGGTTGCGTTGCGGAGTCGGAACACCGGGGATCGGAACACCTGGGAGTGGCATCCGCGGAGCAGGAAACGGGTTCCGTCCAACGGGCAGCGAGATCTCCACCGGCGCAGTCGAGCGAATTGTCTGCGCCTGGTCTTTCAGCAGCGCTACGTCAGAGGTTGGCACCTGCAGCGTCTCAATGCGATTGGCATAGCTCACCAGGAAAGCCAGATCGGTTGGCCTGACGACGCGTTCGACGAACATGCTGGTTGCCTCCGCCTCAAACGCCAGCGTGCTCGGCGTGCTGGTGCCGGTATCCAGCAGGACGCCGACGTTCAGCGGCACATCCGAATGGTGGGAGAAGAACTTGATCGTTTGCAGCCGGCCGTCTTCACGCACTTGAAACTGCTGCTGGTCAAGATCGTCGCGCAGGCGCTTGTGCGAATCGCGCACGGTGAAGTACACGGAGACGAGGTTTACGTCGGATGTCAGCGTTGTGTCTTTGTTTTGGGCACTCTCCTGCGCGCGTGCAGGTGAAAAGACGAGCAAAAAGGTGGCGCAGAAGATTGGGACAAAAGCGAGGCGAGGCAGGCGGCGCATCGTTTCCTCCTACCGGTCATATCCAGCTGTTCGGTGCTAACCCAGAAAGCTGGAGAACGATTCGCTAAAAAATCAAGAGAAAGAAGGATAGCCTAGGACAGCCTGGTAAATAGCTTCAGAGCCTTCGCCGTGAGCGCATCGCAAATAGACACGGTGATCGCCTACATTCGGAATCAGCGCGAACATCACAAGAAAGGAGCCTCGAACAGGAATTTCTGACGATGTTGAGGAAGGCGCGAATTTCTTATGACCCAAAATATCTGTTCGGGTGAGTGCCGCGCCCCCGGCGCTCGATTTCAAAATCTTCACGTTACCCAGCCCTTCCGGGACTGGGCTCACGTTTAGCCAACCGGCCCTCCGGGCCTGACATTTTTGCGCGTCATCGATTTCTCGTCCTTCCCAAGCAAATGGCCGGGTCTCGCTACAGGCGTCCTCGCAATGAACCGGCAACAGTTGACGGGCGAATAATGCGCCTAAACATTAACCGCTTGCTATTCCGGAATTGGGATGCCCGCACGAACCACGCGGATCTGGTGGTCGGTAAATTTCACCGGGATGTCCTCAACCTTGTATTGCGGCATATGGCAGGTGACGCAATTCTTCTTGCTCGTCGGGCAGGCCGCTCCGGGATGATCCGTGGTAATTTTTCCTTCCGTGACGTGACAAGCGAGGCAGCGCTCGTCATAAGAAGCTGCTTCGGTAACTAGCGGATGATGGGGATCGTGGCATGCAACGCAGGTAATTCGGGCATCGCCTTTGCCCCAGCAACGACTGTTTTCCAGACGGTACGGTTGGAAGCGCAGAGACTTCGGGCCCGGTGATTCGTTCAGAGTCACGTCCCACCACGTACGGTGGCAGGAGCCGCAGTAGTCCACAGATTCGACGGGATTCAGATGATCGGGGTTCATGATCAGGCCCGCGATTTGCTCGATCAACCCTTCCTTGGCCGCGGCGACGTGCTTCGCGCCGGGACCATGGCATGCCTCGCAAGTCACGCCCGGGATCGCGCGCTGAGCATCGACGCGACCATCGACCACGCCGGCGGTGGTATGGCAGTCGAAGCAACCCCGCACCTCTGTGGGAGTCAGAGGGCGTCCAATGGCTTTCTCCAACGACGACGGCGCAGTATGGGGCTGGTCGACGGTGAAAGTAAATTCCTTCGTGTCCGGATAATAAGTAATCGGCACTAGGAACGTCCGCGACCCATAGTCAAAGAACCAGCTCTGTCCCATGCGAATTCCAAACGCCCAGCCCAGAGGGCCGGAGATCGAGCGATTGGCGTCCGCGATGGAATACGTCTGCGCCTTTCCGCCGCGAGTTATGTCATAGGTATAGGGCCCAAGCTGAAAATGTAGGGGGTTCGCGCGCAGGATTTCGGAGTCAATGGCAGGGCTGGCCGCGCGGGCCATCGCCGTTTGCCGTTGTGTTGCCGCAATTCCCGAATGACACTGCGCGCACACCGCAGACCCCACATACTCCTCCCGGCGTGATGTGCCCTTCGTAGGCCACCAGCCAGGTTTCTGCAAACGCTCTCGCGTGCTCAGTTGTTCAGCCATGGTCGCAGGACCCTTTGAGCTGGAGTGGGGATCTGCGGCCGACAGTGAAGTCGGCGCGGAGGTGGTCAGGGTTGGAGAGGAGGCGCCTGCCAGCGCAATCACAAGACAAGTTCTGCCTAACCGGCACCAGGTCATGTAAGGCCTTCCACAGAGCATGAATACCCTGAGTTTCCAACAAAACCAAGCGGATACATCTGACCGTCTTAACAGAATCGTAACAATTTCCGCGGGACCAGCCCGGCTCCCGACGTTGACAGGCTTCGATCTGAAGCCGAGAATAAGCCCGCTGAGTCTGACGGCTGATTCGTTGTAGCGTCGGTTGTCCTTCAGTTCGCCAGAAGAAGGCAGGACGTCGTACCCTAAGTCGCTAACCCCCTTGCGAAAGGAAGGTCCAGCCGTGAACGCTACACGCAGAGATTTTCTTAAGGTCAGTGCCCTGGCGGGAACTGGCCTTTCCCTTTTTGGATTTGACTTAACTCCAGCCTACGCGCAAGTTCGCGCACTGAAGATCGCACGCGCAACAGAAACGCGCTCTACGTGTCCTTATTGCTCGGTAAGCTGCGGCGTCCTTATCTACACGATCGGCGATAAGGCCAAAAACGTGACGCCGCAGGTGATCCATGTCGAAGGCGATCCGGATCATCCGATCAACCGTGGAACGCTTTGTCCGAAGGGCGCGTCGCTGGAACAGGACATCCTCAATCCGCGCCGCCTGCTGAAGCCGCAGGTGCGCCGGCCTGGCTCGTACCAGTGGGACGACATCTCCTGGGATCAGGCGATTGATGAGATCGCGCATCGCGTAAAGAAGACGCGCGACGACACTTTCATTCAGCAGGATGCGCAGGGACACACCGTGAATCGATGCGAGACGATCAGCTGGATCGGCGGATGCACCGACACGAACGAATTCAACTATCTCGTCGGCAAGGCCATGCGCAGCCTGGGGGTCTGCTACATCGAAACCCAGGCCAGAGTTTGACACGGCCCTACGGTCTCAAGTTTGGGACCAACATTTGGGCGCGGAGCCATGACCAATGGCTACACCGACATAAAGAACACCGACATGATGTTGATCATGGGTGGCAATCCTGCGGAGAACCATCCATGCGGATTCAAGTGGGCGATCGAGGCAAAGCGCACTCGCAACGCCAAGATGATCGTGGTCGACCCGCGCTTTACCCGCACCGCTGCGACTGCTGATCTCTTCTGCCAGATTCGCGCCGGCGCTGACATCGCTTTCCTCGGCGGCATGATCAAGTACGCGATCGACAACAATCGCATCGCGAAGGATTATCTCGTCAACTTCACCAACGCCGCGTTCATCGTGAAGGACGGATTTAAGCTGCCGGAGGATGGATTGTATTCCGGCTTCGATCCGGCCACTCAGGTCTACGACAAGTCGACGTGGAACTACCAGGAAGGCGGCGACATGAGCCACGCCGCGGCGGCTGCTCTTATGGCAGGTCCAACTGTTGCCGCGGCAAACAATCGTCCTGAGCCCAAAGGTTCCGAATCGGGATACGAGCCGCAACAGGCGAGTCCGGGCGGCCCACAGACTCCGGGAGGGCATGGCCAGGGCAATCAGGCAGGGGGTCCAGCTGGAGCGAAAGCGACAGAAGCGCCAAAGCCTGCGCCGATTCTTCCGCCGAATGTTGCGTATGACTTGACGCTCCAGCATCCGCGCTGTGTCTTCCAGTTGCTGAAACAGCAGTACTCGCGCTACACGCCGGAGATGGTTGAGCGGATTACCGGCGTTCCCAAAGATCAATTTCTGAAAGCCGCCGATCTCTACACTTCAATTCGCAAAGACGGCGATATGAAGAAGGCCGGCACCGTGATCTATGCCGTCGGCTGGACCCAGCATACTTTTGGTACGCAGATTATCCGAACTGCGGCGATGCTGCAGTTGATTATGGGAAACGTGGGACGTGCAGGCGGGGGAGTGAACGCTCTCCGCGGCCACTCCAACATTCAGGGCGCGACCGATATGGGCGGGGTGTTCGACATCTGGCCGGGATATGTGAAGGTACCGAATCCGACCGACGCCGACCTGAAGACCTATTTCAAGCGCATTACTCCCACGCCCTCCAAGCCGAACAGCTGGGATTCGTTCAACTATTGGTCGAACACGCCGAAGTTTGCGGTGTCGTACCTCAAGGCGATGTACGGCGACGCGGCGACCAAAGACAACGACTTCGCCTTCCAGTACATGCCCAAAATCGACCGCAACTACTCCTGGACGCAACTGTGGGACAACATGTACCGCGGCAAGGTTCAGGGTATGTTTGCCTTCGGCATGAACGGCGTCGCGATTGGGCCGGACTCGCAAAAGAACATCGAAGCGCTCAAGAAAGCGGATTGGCTGGTCGTTGGCGAGATTTATCCCGACGAGACCAGCGAATTCTGGCGCTCGCCGGGCATCAGTGCGGACGATGCCAAGAGCATCCAGACCACTGTTTATCGCTTGCCGTGTGCCGGCTTTGCCGAAAAAGACGGATCGATGACCAACTCTTCGCGGTGGCTGCAGTGGAAGAACATTGCGGTACCACCACCGGGTCAGGCGCGTCTCGATCAGGACATCGTGGCGCAAATTTTTCTGCGTGTTCGCGATCTCTACAAGAGCGACGGGGGCAAGTTCCCCGATCCCATTTTGAATCTGACTTGGAAGTACACGGATCCGCAGCATCCATCGCTGTCTGAGGTCGCCAAAGAGTACAACGGCAAGGCGCTTGCCGACCTCACCGATCCGAAGACGCAGCAAGTGATCAAGGCCGGGCAGCAATTGCCCGGCTTCGCGTGGCTGAAGGACGACGGCACCACATCGTGCGGGATCTGGATCTACTGCGGATCTTGGACCGAAGCGGGACCGCAACTTGCGCGTCGCGGCACCGAAGACCCATCCGGTCTCGGGGTTTATCAGAATTGGGCGTGGTCATGGCCGGCGAATCGACGCATCCTGTACAACCGTGCCTCCTGCGATGTGTCCGGCAAGCCCTGGGACCCTGATCGCAAGCAGATCTGGTGGAACGAAGCCACGCAGACATGGGTTGGAAACGACGTTCCCGACTTCAAGGCTGATTCGAATCCGAAGGACCACATGGGTCCGTTCATCATGAATGCCGAAGGAGTGGGCCGCATCTTTGCGCCGCTGGCGGCCTTTGCTGATGGTCCATTCCCGGAGCACTACGAGCCCTTTGAGAGCCCGATTTCGAATCCGCTGCATCCCAATCAGCAGAACAATCCGGTGGTGAAGAAGTTCACCACGCCGGCGGACAAATATGGGACGCCGAAGGATGGATTCGACATCGTCTGCACAACGTATCGCCTGACAGAGCATTACCACTATTGGACAAAGAACAATCCAGTGAATGTGCAGCTGATTCCCGAGCCGTTTGTCGAGATCCCCGTCGAACTCGCGAACAACCTGGGCATCAAGGGCGGCGACAACGTGAAAGTCACAAGCGCGCGCAGCTACTACGTTGCGAAAGCATTCGTCACCAAACGGATCAAGCCGATGACGGTGGACGGCAAGATGGTGTACCAAATTGGGATTCCTATCCATCAAGGATTTCGCGGCATTCAGGAAGACGCTGACCGCAATGCCCGCACCCTCCTTAACCGCCTCACACCGACGGTGACTGACCCTAACGCGTACACACCCGAATTCAAGGGCTTCCTGGTGAAGCTCGAGAAGGCATGAGGTACTGAGGATGAGCCAGGCGACACTACAAATCCGCAAGATCTCAGGTCATCCCGGGCCGGTGCCGGGCGCGAACGTGGAGCGCGCGGAGCAGGTCTGCAAGCTGATCGATACCACAACCTGCATCGGCTGCAAAGCGTGCGAGGTGGCATGCCTGGAGTGGAATGGGTACAGCTTCAGCGAGACCCACTTCGACAACAGTTACCAGACCATGCCCGAAACTGCATGGAACTACTGGAATCTGATCAAGTTCAACGAGCACGAGCGCGAAGATGGCAGCACGATGCTGCTGATGCGCAAAGATCAATGCATGCACTGTGCCGATCCGGGCTGTTTGGCGGCCTGTCCGGCCGACGGCGCCATCGTCCAGTACTCCAATGGCATCGTGGACTTTCAACAGCAGAACTGCATCGGCTGCGGCTACTGCGTGAGCGGATGTCCCTTCGACATTCCGAAGTTCAATCCCAGCACCAAAAAGATGTTCAAGTGCACGCTGTGCTCTGACCGCGTCAACGAGGGGCTGGAGCCGGCGTGCATTAAGTCGTGTCCGACCGGATGCCTGCACTTTGGCACCAAGGAAGACATGGTCGGAATCGCGGAAGGACGTGCAAAGCAGCTTCGCGATCACTTCGGATTCGACAAGGCTGGAGTCTACGATCCGCCCGGCGTGGGAGGCACTGGCGTGATCTACGTTCTCCACGACGTCACGAATCCCGAAGCGTACGGCGGCCTGCCTAAAGATCCTCACGTGCCATTGATTGTGCGTCTGTGGAAGGGTCCGGCGAAGTGGATCGGCAACCTGGCATTGGCGGGCGGAATACTCGGCGTTTGTTTGCACTACCTCCGTTTTGGTCCGAAGATCGCGCGTGAGCAGGAAGACAAAGAACGCGGAGGCCGGCCGTGAGCACAAGCCAAACCATATCGCCAACTCTCACTGCAGAAAGCCGCGGCGGCCGCGTCCTGCGCTACACGTTCGCCGAGCGAGTGAACCACTGGATAACCGCTTTCGCTTATACCTATTGCCTATGGACAGGCCTCGCGTTCTGGTCACCTTATTTGTACTGGATGGCGACCATAGTGGGCGGCGGTCCTACCGCCCGCTTCTGGCATCCCTGGGTCGGTTTGGTTTACGTCGCCGGCTGCATATGGATGGTGAAGATGTGGCTGGCAGATCTGACCATCACCGATGCTGACCGCCAGTGGCAGAAGTCGGTAAAGTACTACGTCGAGAACCAGGACGAAAAGCTTCCCGCCATCGGACGCTTCAACTGGGGCCAGAAGATATTCTTCTGGGTGATGCTGTGGGGCGGCATCCTGTTGCTGCTTTCCGGTTTGGGATTGTGGTTTGTGGAGTCGATTCCGGCATGGCTCCGCCACTTGTCGATCACGGTCCACGTGATCGCCGCACTGGCCACGATCGGCGCCTTTATCATTCACATTTACATGGGCACGGCCATGGTTCGTGGCAGCTATACCGCGATCGTCCGCGGCGAGGTAACGAGTGAATGGGCCCGGCATCACCACCGCCTGTGGTACGAAAAGATAACGGGCCAACGACGAGAGCGATGAAGCTTTCGAAGTGGGATCAGCGCATTCAGCGCGCTGAAAGGTTGGCGGAGACCCATCCGTTTGCAGAAGAGGTGCTGCGCTTCTATAAAGAAGTCGCAATGTTGCAGCGCGAACTCTACTTTTCGTTCGAAAGATTGTTCGGCGGAACTCTCGATGCACGCGAAAACGCTCTCCTCGACACTGACCTGAATCTCGATCCAATCCTGCCGAGCTTTGGAGTCTTCCTCTCGCGAATCCAGACGATCGCGCCCGGTCCTATTCGCGCTTCGGCGAGCAACCTCCAATCGCAGGGCGTGCCTGGTTGGCGGGACTCTCTCACCTCTTCATGGTGGAGTTCTCCAGATTTTCAGCCTGCTGCCGGTGACGGAGAAGCGCTGCTGGCGTCGATGTTCCTGCAACCACTCGCAGAGTTTCTCGCGGACCGCAGCTCGCCCCAACCTCGCGGCGAGACTCTCGCAATTTGTCCGGTCTGTAATGCGCGTCCGCTGGTGGGCGTGCTAAGACCGGAAGGCGATGGAGCCAAGCGATCTTTGATTTGTTCGCGGTGTGCGACGGAATGGGCGTTCCGCAGAATCGTGTGCCCAGCGTGTGGCGAAGAGACAGTGGACAAACTCGCAGTTTATACCGCGACGCAATTCGAGCATGTCCGCGTCGAAGCCTGCGACACGTGCCGGTACTACATCAAAACCGTTGATCTAACCAAGAACGGTCACGCCGTGCCAGTAGTGGACGAACTGGCCACGATTCCATTGAACCTGTGGGCGCAGGAGCACGACTACGTCAAGTTGCGCGCTAATTTGTTGGGAATTTAAAGAGGAACGGCATCACCGCTCAGCAGATCCAGAAACGCCCGTGGGCTGACAATGCGGACCTGTTGATATTGCTTTATGCTCAACAAATCTGAATCGCCTGCGACGATGAAATCGGCGCGACCTTCAAGTGCTGCCGCTATGTACTTGTCGTCGTCAGGATCTTTGCTGACGGGTGTAATCCCGTACTTGCCGGCGACGAAGTAGGAAAGAACCACAATATCCTCGAACCATCGCTCAGTATCGAAAGCTTGACTAAGATATTTACGAATTTTCGGATATTTGAGGGCGCGCAAAACTTCGTCGACAATAGCTTGCGACAACACTAACTCAAAGGCACCGTGACGCAGGAACCGTTCAATGATCGCTCCAGGCGGTCCCTCAGGACGAATCGCGGAGCTTATAAAGACATTTGCATCCAGAACGGCGCGGAGCACGCGCTACTTTGCCTTGCCGTCCTTTGACTTGCGGCGCGGCCTTGATGTCCGCCGGCGGGACCATAGCTTGGCTTCCGCTGCCAGCTTTGCTGCCTGCGTATCAGTCAAAGGGCTGGGTTTCTGTTGCTCCAACAGTTCAAGAGCGTTGCGTTGCGCAAATCGCCTCATCTGCTCCAGGCGTTCGACCCCCACCAATGCAGCGAGAGGCTTGCCCTTCCGCTCAATGATGAACTCATCATTTCGTAGAGCCACGCGATTTAGCAGATCGCCGATCCGTTGACGCACATCGATAGTGGAAACTTTTTCGGTCATTTAATTCTTCATCACTCGCAACTATTGTAGTTGCAGCAGATGCAATAGTGGACTATTTTTTTTATTGCTTCACTTGAGCACTTTTGGAAGAGTCGCAACTTGTTGAAACTACCGCATCAAAAAAGAGGAGGCGCAATCGCTTGCAGTGCGCCTCGTTCCATGGATCAGATGTTTCGTTTAATCAGGCAAGATCAAACAACAGTATCTCGCTTGACTGCTCATTCTCACCAGTTATCGTCAACGATGCTTCGTCGCTCACGGACGCAGCATCGCCGCCCTGAAGAGTCTTCCCATTCAGAGTCACAGCGCCCCGAATCACATGTACCCAGGCATATCGCTCTGTGCCGAGGTCATAGGAAACGGAATCGCCCTTTCCTAATTCGGAAACGAAGACCTTGGCGTCCTGATTGATCTTCGACGCGCCATTCCCGGCCTTTGGGCCGGCCAGCAGCTTGAGCTTTCCCTTCTTCTCCTCAGGATTGAACGCGATCTGCTCGTAGCTGGAAGGAGTTCCGGTAGTCGCGGGCTCGATCCAAATCTGCAGGAAGTGCACAGGCTCGCTCTTTGACGCGTTGAACTCGCTGTGCATCACGCCTTTCCCAGCAGACATGCGCTGAATCTCATTGGGACCGAGCACCTCTTTATGTCCCATGCTGTCCTGGTGCGCCAAAGACCCCTCGAGCACGTAGCTGAGAATCTCCATATCGCGATGCCCGTGAGTTCCGAATCCTTGTCCCGGAGCTACCCGGTCTTCATTGATTACGCGCAGGCTGCGAAATCCCATGTTCTTGAGATCGAAGTAATTTGCGAATGAAAACGTGTGATATGAGTTCAGCCAGCCATGATCGGCATGGCCGCGCTCCTCGCTTTTACGAATAGTGATCATGTTTCTAACCTCCCTTACAAACTTTCAACCAACTTCTTTTTTTCGCCCTTATCCCTTACCTCTTCCGCGCGCAGACCTAACTTCTTAATCAATAGATAGAGTTGCCGCCTCTCTTCTTCGTTCAAGGGTGTGGTTGCCGACTCAAGGTCCCTGAGGTGCTGCTTGAAACTCGTCTGGATTACGCGCCTGCCTTCTCCGGTTAGTTCAATCACTCGCGCACGTCTGTCAGCCGCGGTGAAGTTGCGTGTCACCAGAGCGTTTTTTTCCAGACGATCTATCGCGGCCGTCATGGATCCGCTCGCAAGCAGCACTCTGCTCTGAATTTCGGTAATCGTCATCGGACCTTTGTGGAGCAGGGCCTCGAGCACCATGAAGTCGGTGAAGCCAAGTCCGGTGCCAACGATGCTCTGCTCAGCCAATGCCTTCATCGCGCGATGAGCTTTAGAGAGGACCAGCCAAAGCTTCGCCGCGTCGATCTCTGCGCTCTTGGTCATCGTGATCCCTCAGGCGCGCTGGCGTGCCGCCACGCTCGAACCAGTCGCAGAGAGTGCGCGGTCAATCGAGAAGGCGCCGCCTCCCTTGATCATCAGGAAGATCGTGGCCGCCAGCGTCAGTAAGTGGTACTCAATGCCTTCTCCCTTTTGCGTACCTGCCCAATTCATAAAGAAGCCAAATTGAGCGTGAACCATTGCTATTGCGACCAGCATGTTGACCGTGATCCCAAATGCGGCGATGCGGGTGAGGAAACCGAAGATCAGTCCCAGTCCACCGAAGAACTCGGCAGCGATGGCCAGAAAGGCAAGCACGGCTGGAATGTGCATGGCTCCGGTAAAGAAACCCATTGTCCCGGTAAAGCCATAGCCGCCAAACCACCCCAACATCTTCTGGGCTCCATGAGCGAAGAAGACGATGCCAACAACTAAACGAAGAACGGTGATTGCAGTACTGTTTTCGGTCGAAATCAATTTGCGAAGCATGAACAGCCTCCTTATTTAAGGCGTCGAAATTGTCCTGATTCAGGGCAGCCGAATCAGAATAACCATCAGATGATATATCTCGATATAAAGATTCTTTTCATGGAGGTATATGAGAACAAAGAGTTCCGGGGACAGGGTTTGCAAAAGCCGAGGTGGCTAGCTATGCCGAAACAACGAGGATTCGACAAATTTTTCGCAACTGCTGGGCGCGACTTATCACCGAAAGAGAGTGCTTGGCTTCGCGACGGGAGGCCACGGCATAGAATGTAGGACGCGATTTGTGAAAGGAGTTTCAATGCCCTCGAAACGGAACAATCATCGTCCGACTGCCAAGCTCAGCGCCCAACCCAGGTTGCATCAGAGTGCCAATGAACTTCAGGCCTACGGAACGGTGAATCATCTACTGCCGCTCGAACTGGAAGAGCCGGTCCGACTTGAAATGACGGCGCAGCTCAATCAAGTGCTCGCTGACACCATGACGCTTCGCGATTTGTATAAGAAATCCCATTGGCAAACTGCAGGACCGACCTTCTACCAACTCCATCTTCTTTTCGATAAGCATTACGACGAGCAAGCAGAACTCGTGGACTCGATAGCGGAACGCATCCAGCTGCTCGGTGGCGTCAGCATTGCGATGGCCCACGATGTTGCGGAAACCACTCAGATCGATCGTCCTCCTCGCGGACGCGAAGTGGTGCCGGTGCAACTCTCCCGGCTGCTCGATGCACACCAGGTGATTATTGGTGAAGTGCGCAAGCTGGCTCGCCGCGCATCCGAATTAGGAGACGACGGAACCAATGACCTTCTGATTAGCGAGGTCCTGCGCAGAAACGAACTGCAAGTCTGGTTTGTGAGTGAGCACCTGGTGAACGTGCCCCTTGTGCAGGTGAAGCAAGTCACGGCCGGCGCAGCCTGAACCAGTCCTCTGCAGGAAGATTGTTCAAGAATGAGCATGTCGGTAGAGACGCATACCGCGTCTCTACTGAGCTGTACCTGACTCACGAGCAATCGGCTGAGACCGATTGATAGACCTCCTCCGTTCCCGTGGCCTGCCTGAGGCCTCCACACTGTGTCATCCTGAGGCCTGGTGTTGGCAGAAGGACCTTGCGTTTGCTTTTGCCGTTGCTTTTGCCTTTTGCCCTAACCAACCTCAAACCCAACACGAACCCCAACCGCAAGGTCCTTCGGCGAAAATCACGCCTCAGGATGACACGGTGTGGAAGCAATACGCAGCATGACACAGTGAAAATCCCGGGAACAGACGGGAGGTAATCTCGATTTATCAAAACGGAACTTCCCGATATTGAATGATTTGCCGTCAACATAGGGAACAGGGGACAGGTTACAGAGGACAGAGAAGACAGAGGACCAACAGCAGATCCTTTCCGCCGCGGCGGACTCAGGATGTGAAGTGAACAGCCAACGGAGAACCAGGGGACAGGGTCAGAACCGTTCGCGGTAGCGGATGGGTGAAGTGAACAGCCAAGCAACGGCAACAGCTAGAGCGAACACCCGTTCGACTGCGCTTAGGGCAGGCTCCGGTCACCCATTCGGCCTTGCTCAGCGCAGGCTACGGAAACGGCGAAGGTCACGAAATCAGAATGGGTGAAGTAAATCGCGGCCAGTCACCAGCCAACGAGCAACAGCAGATCCTTCGCTCCGCTCAGGACGTGATCGGGTGAAGTGAAGTCAGAACCGTTCGCGGTAGCGGATGGGTGAAGTTAACGACGGATCGGCGAACAGAATCGGGTGATCGGGCCATCGGGTGAAGTGAACGGCCAGACGACAAACAGCGTTTCAGGTTTCGAGTTTCGAGAAGGAACAGCAATCGTCGATTGGCTAAACCAACTGCAACGGCAAAGCAACAACGACCTGTCCCCATCCCCTGAATTTAATTTCCACAGCGAGCGACGGTAAGAACCTTGACTTCGTCCAGCGAGTCGGGGTACCACGGAAGAGGAGATCGACAATCGCTTCGCAGCTCGTCGTCCGGAGCTTCGCAGCTTTGCTCCGCTTACAAGAAAGGGAGGCGCAGAACGATGACGGTCTTATGCTTCACGAGTCTTGGCATTCACTGCAATTTCACTGTTAATTCACTGCCCCTCTCCGGTACCCCCAGTGTTTATGCGGGTTTCGCGCGAAAATTCGTTTTCACTGTTAAATTTGCTGATATTTTCGCTGTTAATTCACTGTTCAGCGCCTGATCAGCGAATTAGCAGTGAATCGGAATCGCCGTCCATCCTGAGAATTTCACCTTAGTACGAAAGATTCGATTCCTTAATCGGGAACCTTAATGCACTTGGCCCCGAATGCCTTAGTCCTTTCAGAAACAAGCAATTAGCAATTAGGGATTAGCCAGGGCAACACCGGTTGCGTGGACGCCGGGGCTCCCAGTGCCTCAGTGCACCGAACTTTGGCAGCAACACGCTGGCATAAGTTGGCGTCCTACGTGAGATGGCCGGGAGGCATTCGGGGACGTTGGCTCTCTTGTTTGCCTCGTTCACCTCGAAAATCAGCAAGCAACGATCTTCCCCGGGAGGCAGGCAATGTCGGTTCCCCCATTGATCGATGCCAGGAAAGCCGCTTGCGAACTCGCCGAGCTGAGGGTTCTTGCGGCGCACCTAAAACGGAAATTGTTCGACCAGTGCTGTCAGTTGCAGCGCGATCCGGAGTCGGTTGACCTTGAGTTCCTCGCCAGTCTCTCTGGCCGTGTGAGAGCCGCCGAACAACGAAAGCAGTTCCTGGAACGGGTGCTGGAGAGCACTCTTGCGGCTGTAGCCGGCCAGAACCAGCAGAGAGATCGGGTGATCGGGTGAAGTGAGGTCAGAACCCCCTGCCGTAGCGGGGGTGCGGTTTGCTCGCAGCTTGAGTTTGGCTTTGCTCGGGAGCGGCTGTGGGGAGACAGGGGAGGATTGCGAGATCCAGTTGTGAATTCCCGTCGCGGCTGGACTCTTCATCTTTGCGCTGACTCTATCGGCCGTCTTTGTTCCACAGCTACGCCGTCGCACCTGCTTCAGTCGCTGATTTATGTCGCTGTTGTTGTACTCACACGGCGACACAGTGCATGGGGTTTTGGCGCGGGATTATGCTCGCTACGTTCTGGAACTTCCTCAATTTGTTCGTTACTCATCTAATCCAGGCCCGGGCGGGAGAGTTTTGGATTCTCACGCACACTGGCCATGTGCGCCGGCCTGACACGCTGATGGTGTTCGTCGGTGGCGTCGCCCACATACTGCTCATCATTGCCTACATGGCCCGGTTCCTCCGGATGCGTCCCCGTGCGAAGCATTGGGGACAATTCTTTGCAGGCGGCTTGCCGGCGTTAGCGTATCTTGGCCTGATTGTCGTCGCTACGCTCCGCACTAGACGCCGCCATCGATATGAGCTCGCCTTCACAGAAGAGCGACGACGGCGCTCCCGTCAAGCTAAACGTAATTGCGATAGCGAGGCGTGAGCTTTTCCGCCGCTGATGTCGGGAGTGATGATTAGCTCGAGCGTGCTCACTCCAGAGAGCCGGACGGAACAGTTCTCAGCCTCATGCACGGTGGTTGGAGGGCTAAAATTCCACTGCTGGCGAACGATCTCATGCGGCTGTCCCGTATTGGGCATCCATCGCAGCACGAACTCCTGTGTGCGCGCTGCCTCGTGCTCGTCGAATGCCAACTCAATGCGCTCAATATTCCGGGGCTGATCGAAGATTAGCCTTACGGTTTGCGTGCCTGCTTCCGACGCGCGCCATCCTCGTTTATCCTCTCTCACCAGGGCTCCTTCGATTGGATGCTGCGGATCCTCGGAAGTCACTTCGACGGAGGCTGCTGTGTCCAAGTCCAACCATTGGACTTCGGGGACTGGCGCGACCTGCCGGATCGGACTGATCAAGCGCTTGCGTAACGATTTTTCCTTTTGCTGCGCGGGCCGGTGCGGATATGGAACATGTACCTGCTCTTCGCGCTCATCCGAGCGTGGCCTGACTTCTCCTGTGCCTCCGCATTGCTGGCACGTTCTACCGTTTCCGTCTGTCCGCCGGCCCTTGCAGACTGGGCATTTCTGATTCATGGGCATCCTTCGATCATACCCCTGAGCGGAGCAGCCGGTGTTTTGGCCGCAAGTTATTGATGCGATTACGCGAATGAATTCCTTGGGTCCATCGAACTATAGCGTCAAAGTTTCGACACGTGTCACTGCGAAGTGATGGCTTACTGTCGTAGTCAGTCCTGCTGTCTAAAATACCGCCACTATTCAATTACTTTACCCGCCCTGTTTCAAACACAAGCTTGGCAACTCAAGTGCTTTCCTAAAGAACGAAGCGTTTCGCCCAACTCCTTCGCACCGGGCGACCCTGGATATCGATTCAACTTGAAGGTTACGAGGTAATTATGTGGATTGTTAGGCTCGCGCTTAGGCGGCCCTACACGTTCGTAGTGCTGGCGATTCTGATCTTAATCATGGGAACGCTCGCTGCACTCCGCACTCCCACGGACATTTTTCCGAATATCAACATTCCCGTTGTGAGCATTATCTGGAACTACACGGGTCTGGCACCGACGGACATGGCGAATCGGATTATCAGCCTTCAGGAGCGCAACTTAACCACGACGGTCAATGACATCGAGCATCTGGAATCGCAGTCCCTGAACGGCGTTGCCGTGATCAAAGTGTTCTTCCATCCCGGCGCGAATATCAGCACGGCGATTGCGCAGATTGCCGGCCAATCGCAGACTCAGCTCAAGCAGTTGCCGCTGGGGACGACACCGCCGCTGATTATTACTTACAGCGCATCCAGCGTTCCGATTCTGCAGCTTGCGCTCTCCAGCCCATCGCTTTCCGAGCAACAGTTGAATGATTACGGATTGAATTTCATCCGGCCTCAGCTCACGTCGGTGCCGGGAACTGCTATCCCTTACCCGTACGGCGGCAAGCAGCGACAGGTTCAAGTGGACTTAAACACCACTGCACTTCAGGCAAATGGACTGTCTCCGTTGGATGTAGTGAATGCAATCAGCGCACAAAATCTCATTCTGCCTACAGGAACTGCGAAGATCGGCGCGTTTGAATACAACGTCGACATGAACGGAAGCCCCACGACGATCCAGGGGCTGAACGATCTCCCCATCAAGATCGTTGGGACCAGGACGATTTACATCCATGATGTCGCGTTCGTTCGAGATGGCTTCCCGCCGCAAACCAATATCGTGCGGGTGGACGGCCGGCGCTCGACGCTCATGACGATCCAAAAGATCGGCAATGCTTCAACTCTGAACATTATCGCCGGTATCAAGCAGCTCTTGCCCAGCGTGAAGAACACGCTCCCACGGGATCTGCAGATTCGCATGTTGGGAGATCAATCTGTCTTTGTACGCGGAGCCATCACCGGCGTGGTGCGTGAGGCGCTCATCGCTGCCTGTCTTACGGCGGCCATGATTCTGCTGTTTCTTGGAAGCTGGCGCAGTACTGTCATCATCGCGATTTCGATTCCTCTTTCAATTCTGTCTTCGATCGCTGCGCTTAGCGCACTGGGCGAGACCATTAATCTCATGACGCTTGGCGGGTTGGCGCTCGCCGTTGGAATCCTAGTGGACGATGCAACCGTAACCATTGAAAACATCCATCGCTACCTCAGCGAAGGCAAGGAATTGGAAGAAGCCATTCTCGATGGCGCGCAGCAGATCGCGATACCCGCGTTGGTTTCGACGCTCAGCATTTGCATCGTGTTTGTGCCGATGTTCCTGCTAACTGGTGTCGCGCGTTATCTGTTTGTGCCGTTGGCAGAGGCTGTGGTATTTGCCATGTTGGCTTCCTATCTGCTTTCGCGGACGCTCGTGCCTACTCTGGCCAAGTACTTCCTCAAGGCACACGAGGAGGGAAGTGGACATGAACCCAGCAGGAACCCATTCGTGCGGTTTCAAGCCTGGTTCGAGCGTGGGTTCGAGCGTATCCGCAGCGCCTATCGTGGGCTGCTCGAGACATTCATCAATCATCGTCGCATTTTTGTGGGTGGCTTTCTGTTGGCCTGTTTTCTCTCTTTCGCTCTACTGCCGTGGCTGGGACAAGACTTCTTCCCCGCAGTGGACAGTGGCCAGTTCACATTGCACCTGCGTGCCCCGACCGGAACGCGGATTGAAGAAACTGCTGCCTTGTGCGATCACGTGGAAAACGAGATCCGCAAGCAGATACCGGCCGAGGAATTTGCCGGAGTCATCGACAACATCGGTCTGCCTTATAGCGGAATCAATCTTTCTTACAGTAATTCGGCTCCGGTGGGGACGCAGGACGCTGACATCATCGTCGCTCTTGCTCCAAAGCATCACCCAACCGCGAAATATGTGCATGACCTGAGGCTCACGTTGGCGCGGGATTTTCCCGGTGTCACGTTCTACTTCCTGCCATCGGATATGGTCACGCAGATTCTGAACTTTGGATTACCCGCGCCAATCGACATTCAAGTCGTGGGCAACGATCTGGAAGCCAATCGGCAATTTGCCGATACACTGTTGGCACGCGTTAAGGAAGTTTCAGGAACCTCCGATCTGCGCATTCAGCAGACCTTCAATCAGCCGAAGCTGCATATCGATGTGGATCGCACGAAGGCGGCCGACATCGGATATACCCAGCGAGACGTTGCGACCAACCTGTTGGTGACCCTCAGCGGTAGTTCTCAAACCTCGCCTACCTTCTGGCTGAACCCGAAGAATGGCGTGAGCTACTCGATCGCAACGCAGACGCCGCAGTATCGCGTTCAGTCGTTCCAGGATCTGAACAACATTCCCGTAACGGGCACAGGCACTGCGCCGCCTTCAATTCTTGCCAGCCTCGCTTCCGTGACCCGCGTTTCAGACATGAGCGTGGTTTCGCACTACAACGTGGCTCCGGTGATTGATATCTTCGGTTCCGTTCAGGGCCGCGATCTGGGCGGAGTATCGAAAGACATCTTCTCCATCATCAACGCCAGCCAGAAGGAACTTCCACGTGGATCGAAAATTATCGTTCGCGGCCAGATTCAGACCATGCGCTCGTCCTTTTTGGGCCTGCTGACTGGACTGGTATTCGCCATCGCGCTGGTGTACCTGCTGATCGTGGTGAATTTTCAATCATGGCTGGATCCCTTCATCATTCTGATGGCCTTGCCCGCGGCACTGGCGGGAATTGTCTGGTTCCTGTTCATGACGGGAACCACCATCAGCGTTCCCGCTCTGACCGGCTCCATCATGTGCGTCGGTGTCGCAACGGCCAACAGCATCCTGGTAGTCAGCTTTGCGAAAGAACAACTGAGTGAAGGACGCAGCCCCGCTGAAGCAGCCCTGCAAGCCGGATACATGCGATTTAGGCCGGTATTGATGACGGCTTTGGCGATGATCATCGGAATGGCGCCCATGGCGCTGGGACTCGGAGAGGGTGGAGAGCAGAACGCTCCTTTGGGCCGCGCCGTAATCGGTGGATTGCTCTTCGCCACTGTTTCCACGCTTTTCTTCGTCCCCGCCGTCTTCAGCGTCGTCCACAGTCTGCGGCAACAAGACGCGGCCGGAGAACAACATTAAGAGATTCCCGAACCGGAATAGGAATAATTATGGCAACGCAATCACAAACAGAAATCAATGTTCCCCAAGAAGCACCAACACTGAGCGCTGAGCAACCTCAGCGACGGTCCGAACGAGGTTGGATCGCGGGTATCGCGATTTTCCTTGTCTTTGCTGGAGTAGCCGCGTTCGGCATTGTCGCGCGCCGCCACAAGGGCGCTACGGTGCAGGCTGAAACCGCACAGTTGGCGGTTCCATCAGTATCGGTGGTCTCTCCGCAACATTCGGCGTCGGCGCAGGAGATCGTGCTGCCAGGGAATGTTCAGCCCTTCGTGAGTGCTCCAATTTACTCACGCACGAACGGTTATCTAAGACGCTGGTATGTAGACATCGGGGCGCATGTCAAAAAGGGACAGTTGCTGGCGGAGATCGACACTCCCGAAGTGGACCAGCAGTTGGAGCAATCGCGCAGCAATCTTGCTACTGCCCAGGCTAATCTCAAGCTCGCGGAAATCACGAAGAATCGGTACCAGGGTTTGCTGGCTACGCATGCAGTGGCACAACAGGATGTCGATAACGCCGTAGGCACTTACAACGCCAACCGGACAATCGTCGAAGCCGACCAGGCAAATGTGAAGCAGCTTGAGGTTCTGCAATCGTTCGAGAAAATCTATGCGCCCTTTGACGGAATTATTACCGCACGCAATACGGATATCGGAGCGCTGATCGCCTCTGGCAACAGCGGAGGAGTATCGACCGATCTTTTCCACATTTCTCAGCCGGGCAAGCTTCGTGTCTACGTGAATGTTCCGGAGCAGTACTCGCAGGACGCCAAACCAGGCATGACGGCAGATCTGACTTTGGCCGAGTTTCCCGGACGAAAATTTCAGGGCAAGCTGGTGCGTACCTCAGAGGCCATTAACGTCGCAACTCGCACGCTGATTGTGGAAATCGACGTCGACAATCCTGGCGGCGAGCTGCTCTCGGGCGCTTACGCCCAGGTCCATCTGAAGGTCGATGGACAGGGCTCCTCGTACCTGTTGCCAGTCTCGGCTCTCATATTTCGTTCGCAAGGATTGCAGGTCGCAGTCGTGAAGAATGGTAACGCCGTGCTCACTGCGGTTACTCCTGGCCGCGACTTCGGGGACCAAATTGAGATTGTTTCTGGCCTGACCGGCAACGATCCGGTCATCTCCAATCCGCCAGACTCCATCGTCACTGGACAAAAGGTACAAGTGGTGCAGCCAGCCGCAATAACAGGAGGTGGGCAATGAACTCACGTCGCGATAAAAGGCCTGGAATTCAAATCCGGAATCTCAGCCTGGGAAGTATCTGCATTGCTACTGCAATCTTATTTAGTGGCTGTGCAGTCGGGCCGAAGTACCAACGTCCGCCTGTCGATGTTCCGCCGGCTTATAAAGAGGTTGGCAACTGGAAAGCTGCTGAGCCCAGTGAGCAGAAGCTTGGCGGTAATTGGTGGGAAATATTCCAAGATCCTCAACTGAATGCGCTAGAAGAGCAAGTCAATGTCTCTAATCAAAACTTGAAGATCGCGCAGGCTCAATACACGCAGGCTCGTGCGCTGCTCCGCTACAACCGCGCCGACTACTTCCCTACGATCACCGCCGCTCCATCAGTGACACGCGGGAGAGTTTCGAGCAACCGTCCAGCTCAAAGCGCTATTTCCAATGGTAAGACGACCACCGACATCCAACTGCCACTTGAACTGTCGTACGAGATCGACGCCTGGGGACGCGTTCGCAACAACGTGGCATCTTTTCGAGCAGAGGCGCAAGCTAGTGCGGCCGATCTGGCAACAGTGAACTTGAGTATGCACGCGCAACTGGCTCTTTTCTACTTCCAGGCGCGCAGCCTCGACGCGCAGGAACAACTTCTGAACTCCACCGTCGCTCAGTATGAGCAGGCGCTGCGACTCAATGAGGACCGGTTTCGAGGCGGAGTTGGCTCCGAGGTTGAAGTCGAGCAGGCCAGGACGCAGCTTGAAACAACGCGTGCTCAGGCAATCGATGTCGGTGTGCTCCGGGCCCAATTCGAGCATGCCGTTGCCATTCTGATCGGCAAACCTCCGGCATCCTTCAGCCTTCCGCCTCTGCCGCTGCGCACGCCGCCGCCTGCAATTCCGGCAGGAATGCCGTCGGAGCTGCTCGAGCGCCGTCCCGACATAGCGTCCGCTGAGAGACTTGTGGCGGCCGCGAACGCCCGCATCGGTGTCGCCAAGGCCGCCTACTATCCCCTTTTGAACCTCGTGGCCGCCGGAGGATTTGAGAGCGGTTCCATTACGACACTGTTGTCCGGTCCGAGCGCATTGTGGGCGGTAGGGCCGTCGGCGCTATACACGATATTTGATGGAGGCAGACGCCACGCAGCCTCTGACCAGGCCATTGCGGCTCATGATCAAACGGTCGCTTCCTATCGCGAAACCGTGCTCACCAGTTTCCAGCAAGTGGAAGACAATCTCGCCGCACTGCGCATTCTGGAAAAGGAGGCTGAGACTCAGCATGTGGCAGTGGTCGCTGCGCAGAAGTCCCTGGACCTCTCCGTCCAGCGGTACAACGGCGGCGTCACTAGCTATCTGGAAGTGACCGTTGCTCAAAGTGCGGCTCTCGCCGACGAAGTTACGGCCGTGAACATTCTCGGTCGGCGAATGGTTGCGGCCGTCCAGTTGGTCCAGGCTCTCGGTGGAGGATGGGACAGCTCCAGCCTTCCTCAACGTCCGGAATGTTGCGGGAAGCTTGTGGGACAAGAACATCAACAGGCCATCGGGAAAAAAGCTTCGAGCTAAATAACAGGGTTCATCCAGCCCCAACTCCAGATTGACAGAGATGTCCAGATGCCGACACCGTTTGCGTTTGTTGTGGTCTTGACTACGTGACTTTTCAATCTCTTCCGAATGGCACGCCATTTGCCCTTAGGACACTGAATGTCGCGAAGCGACGGCAGTTTCAACAGAAAGGAATCAATAAAAAATGAAGAACCATCGGATTCTAACGATCGTCCTGGCATTGATCACAACCCCATTCGCAGCGTCCGCCCAAGTGCATGGATTGAGTAAGGAAGGAGCCACTCCAACGCCACCGATACTGACTGGCGTTCACGATCGCGATGCCGCAGAGTTGGCAGACGTTCTTGCAATTCCTACACCGGTACCGCTGGGACCAGCCGACCTTCTCAATGAGTACGAACAAGCGATGGCTTCGACCGCTCAAGGCTTCAATGCTGAAGTGAGTCAAATCGCTGAGGCCGTGCAGCAAAAGAAGATTACCGAGGACCAGGGCGAATACCTCTGCAAAGAGGCATACCAGTTAGCAATGATGCAGTTTCAGGTACTCAGCAGCCTGCATGACATGCTGGCAGAACAAATGAGCCAGACGCCAGACGCCCCACAGCCTGAAAATCCGCCGCCAGCGGCAGGACTCAACGGGAGCGGTTATCACAACGACGTCCATACAGTTAGAGCCAACGAGAAGGCCATCTAACCATGGCTCTCCCACAAGGGGAATTATTCGGAAAGATGGGCAGACTTATTTCCTGTTATGAGACTCGTACGATAGGAGAGAACGTTCGACGTATTCCGATACTCACTTGGGCAAACCCGCGGATTCCAGTTTGAGTCTAGACTTAAGAGCGGCTCTGGGATCAGCGCAAGATGTGAAACTACTACTTCATGGAGGTTATGGTGAATAAGAAAGAAGTTTCTGCAAGCTTAGCTGGAAAGGTTTCTCTCGGACGCGAGCTTTCGGTCCATCGCCTTGGCTTTGGAGCGATGCGCCTCACGGGGGAAGGTATCTGGGGTCCGCCGCGGGATCGTAACAAAGCGCTCGCGGTTCTGCGCCGCGCGGTAGAGTTGGACGTCAACTTCATCGATACCGCGGATTCTTACGGTCCCAACGTCAGTGAAGAATTAATTGCCGAAGCCCTGTTTCCTTATCCCCAAGGACTGGTGATTGCAACTAAGGGCGGCTGGAACCGTCCAGGCCCAAATCAGTGGACCCATGACGCGACTCCTGCTCACCTGCGTAAGGCAGTGGAAGGCAGCCTCAAGAGATTGAGAGTGGACCGCATCGATGTCTACCAGCTCCACACTCCGGATCCGGTCGTGTCCTTTGATGCCTCGGTTGAAACTCTGGCCGAGCTGCGAAACCAGGGGAAGATTCGAGTGGTCGCATTGTCGAACGTGACCAGGGAGCATATTGAGCGTGCACGCAGGATTGTTCCCATTGCCTCTGTCCAAAACCGGTACAGCTTCGCCGACCGCGAATGGGACTACGTCGTGGACTATTGTGAAAGCAATGGAATCGCATTTATTCCATGGTTTCCTCTCGGGGCAGGCAAGGTCGCCGGAGATGTGCTGAACGAAATCGCGAAGGCGCATCAGGCAACTCCGAAGCAGGTCGCATTAGCCTGGCTCCTGCGCCGCTCCCCCCTTATTCTGCCCATTCCGGGAACCAGCTCGGTCGAGCATCTCGAGGAGAATGTCGCGGCTGCCTCGCTGAAGCTCACGGATGAAGAGTACGAGAGCCTCGCAGGTGTTCCGCAGTTGGTCGCATCGCGATAAGGAACGGAAGAGGGCTGGCCTTCGGCACGGAATTATGGGGGATGGAGTTCTTCAAGAACTGTCATCCCTCGCGCCGCCGCGACGTTGGTGGTACCTCGAAGCTTGGTTTTGCGGCGCGGGGGATCTGCTGTTTTTTCAGTTCGACGCAAACAGCAGATCCCCCAAAGCCGCTTTTAAGTTCTTGGGCTCATGAACGATGCCGCAGCGGCTCTGAGGGATGACAGTGTTTAATAAGTGCATATCGAAAACAAGGCTCCGCTGAAGCCGGACAAAGCAACCTGAACGGCGCAGCTCCGCTTCCCTCTCTACCGAGCCTTGCTGACTGCTTTGACGGCTCTCTTGCTCCTCACCACCTCCAGCCCTACCCATCTCTTGAAGACGAACGATCCTTGGCAATTATGTCCTCTATTAAGCTGCTTGGATTCAGAGCTGATGGCGAAGTCGTACGTTGTTCGCCACCCTGGGCAGAACTCACTTGAACAAGATCTTCGCCATCATGCCCTTGTCTTCATGATTCAGCAGATGGCAGTGGAAGAGCGACATGCCGCGGATGATTGGATCGGTGAAATCCATCACCAGGTCCACTGAGCCGCCGTATGGGACGTCAACGGTGTCGAGCCATACCGGATCTTTCAGTCGCTTATTCCCGACGGCGTACACCAGGAAGTGGACCTGATGAATGTGAAACGGGTGTACCTCTTTGGACAGATTCTCGACGCGCCAGTGCTGCAGCGAACCGACATGCACCGTCAGCATGGGGGCATCGTTCATGTGGAACTTCTGCTGGTTGATGTAGAAGCCCTGTTTGTCTTCCGTGAAGTTGACTACGAATTTCGGTTCAGTATCTTCGACGCGCTTAAGGACCGTGGGCGAGAAAACCATATGGACAGGTGCGCCACGCAGCGAGTGATGAGCCGGGGGACTCGACGCCTTCGCCGGGACGATATCGGCCAGAACCATTGCGGGATTGGAATCGCCGTCCGGGCCTGTGTCGAAGCAGTTTGTGCGCAAAGCGGCGTGAGAGTCCACTGGCGGTCCAGTGACGATTGCCTCCACTCTCCCTGCTGGTGGAACCAGCACGTGCTTCATCGACCGCTTTAGAGTCGACGGATCGTGGTAGGCGAGTGGCATGCCATCCAGTGCAACCACTCCCAGCGGTTCTGAATCCAGTTCCAGATCGACATAACGATCCGGGCTGGCGTTCACAATTCTCCAAAACTGACGCTCTCCCGGCGCGATGTCGATTTGCGGGCGCAAGGTTCCGTTCACAGTAAACGCCCGTTCTGGATCCTCAGGAGCAGTGCCGCACTGTGTGGTCTGCATCGAGACTGCTTCCATCACTTTGTTTTTGTCGGCGGCATCGCTGGGCAGAACAAGATCGCGCAGCACCATAATTCGCTCGCGCATGTTCGCTACTTCGGACACATATCGATCGATACCCTCAACGACGATGGCGCCGGACATGCCGTCGAGATCCTGCTGGTAGCTCTCTCCATGGGGGTGAGTGTGGTACCAGTAGAGTCCCGGGGCCTGTTCTGCCGGTACTTGGACCGCATAGTGCAAAGTCTCTCCAGGCATGGCCATCATGGTAAGAACATCGTCCTGTGGCTTGTTAGGCGAAACGTGCAATCCATGGAAGTGAAGATTCGTCATGTTCATGCACGGAAGATCCAGACACTTTTCTTTCGATTGCACAGCAAGGTGATTCGTGTATTCCACATTCACGGTGCTTCCAGGCTGGACACGAATCACCGGTGGGATGTCCTTGTCCGCATATCCAAATGCAGACTTACCTGTGACGGGATCTGATACTGCCGTCAGCCTCACGGGGATCGTCGCTTCAGGTAGTTCTGACAGGATGCGATCCTGCCGGGTTGCAGCTGCGCCAAGCAGAGCAATCATCGCCAGCGATGCAGAGCGTGCGAGTTTTTGAACGAACTTTTTCATGGCTTTGCGCCGAATCAGCTCATACTGTCATCCCCCGCTCCGCCGCCACGCTCGTGGGCTTCTGCCTCAATCTGATTTTGCGGAGTGGGGGATCTGCTTTTTCGCGGGAATAAGCAAACAGCAGATCCCTTCGACCGCAAGATCGCAGAGTTGATGGTGCTGAAAGTCTCGCGGCAGTCGAAGGGATGACAATATCAGGAATCTTTTCCTTGCTCCAGACAGCCTGTTGCAATCCCAGCCTTCGCCAAAATGGCACGCGACCGTCATCAGTAGTATTGTCGTCTCGGCCCACGCTGCAATTCAGGACTGATCGTGACGACTTCTCGTCTTCCTCAACGACCTTGAGTCGAAACCTGTTGCCGAACCGGGGCCGACTTTTCCGCCACGGCAGTGATCGGCACGGTGCGAAGTTGCTGCCCGATAAACCTCCCGTGACCATAGTCCGAGGTGAGCAATCGCCGCTCTTTTTGCGTGCGAACTTCCACGAGCGTGCAGCCTTCGGGGGAGTCGACGAAGATAAGTTCCGCGGATTTCGGAGTGTCTTTCAGTGGCAATGGAAGCGTCGCTGCTTCTCCCTGGACAGGCATGTGCTTCGAATCGACAAGTAGCAGCATGCCTGAATCCATCATGTCAACCTCATAAGTACCTGGAGGCAGAATCGCGCCTTCGAAGACGAACGTGAATGGTGGCCACCTGCTTCGCCGGCGCCTGAGCGAACCCTGCCAGCGAGCAAAAACTGGCTACAGCCAAGATCAGCAAAATATCCAGAAGTTTGCGTGTCATATAAATGCCTCTAAGTCCAACCATGCTTGTTGAGTGAACGCAGCCTGAACAAACCATCGCCTGGTGCTGTCCACACCGCTTTGACAGGGGAGCCGAGCCAAGACACCGAGGGAGGAGGCCGCTCGGCTCCCGTGTATCGACCAGGATTCTTGGTCCCGGCTGGTAGGGATGTTGCACGTTCCATTCCACTGCGAGGACGGGACAGCTGGGCTCTGTCTTTAGCGCAAAAGCCTTCAAAACGTCGAATTTCGCTAAGGGCGGAGCGGCGTGCGGTGCGCGGAGGTTCTCTGGCCGGCGTTCATGTGTCAACTGATTGACTGACGCCGTGTCGCAGGATTCACATGCGCGACCGGAATTCATGCGGTGACGGCGGTGACGTCGGCTCGTCGACCAAAATCTCGAGAAACGCGGATACGTGAATCGAGTCCGCTCCCGCCAACTCGATCATTCCTCGTCAGTTCGCGAACGCTGAAACAAACAGAACCGTTTGGAATTCAAGTTGCTTTCATGCACAGCGAGATGGGTTGGAAGGAGAGCGCTATGAGGCGAAAAGAGTCAAACAGGTCGAGATTTCGGTATCGCGTTCTGTGTGTAGACGACAACGAGTTCGGCGCTTACGCCGAAGCAACGATCCTGCGCCATGAAGGGTACGAGGTGCTGGCTTGCTCTGACGCGTTGGAAGCCGCCGCGATCGCCAAAGCCGAGGAAATAGATCTGGCGGTGCTCTCCTACCGGATGCCGGTGATGAATGGCGCAGAGCTGGCGGCGTTCTGCAAGGCCGCGAATCCCGAGATGAAAGTCATTCTTCTTTCTGAATGGCTTGACGTACCGAAGCGTGAGCTCGCGTTCGCCGATCTGTTCCTGCAGAAGTCGGACTACGTGCATGCGCTCCTCGCGGGGGTGGAGGCACTGCTTCCGCAAAATCGATTCCGGGCTCTGCCTGAGTTTGGCAATGATGAGAACACAATGAGAAGGACGGAAAACTGACATGGAAACACGCAGACTTGGTAACAGTGATATGGACATCACGCCCATCGGTGTAGGCGCATGGGCAATGGGTGGCGGAGGCTGGGAATTTGGGTGGGGACCGCAAAAGGATCACGATTCGCTCGCCGCAATTGATGAGGCCCTGGATCGCGGCATCAATTGGATCGACACTGCCGCAGTGTACGGCCTCGGACACTCCGAAAGAGTCGTCGGACGTGCTCTGAAAGCGCGTTCGAAGCGACCGTTCGTCTTTAGCAAGTGCTCAATGGTGTGGAACCACAACGGCGAGGTCGGCCATTCCCTGAAGGCCGGATCCATACGACGCGAGGTCGAAGACAGCCTGAGGCGACTCGATATCGACGCCATTGATCTCTATCAGGTGCATTGGCCCGATCCCGACGCCGACATAGAAGAGGGTTGGACCGAAATGGCGCGCCTGAAAGAGGAAGGCAAGGTCCGCTACATCGGCGTCTCGAACTTCAATGTGCGTCAGATGAAACGTGCGCAGAAAATTGCGCCGATCACTTCGCTGCAGCCTCCCTACTCCGTTCTGGCGCGGGAAGCGGAAGATGAAATCCTTCCCTACGCTCTGAAAAGCAACATCGGCGTGATCGTGTACTCCCCGATGTATTCGGGATTGCTGAGCGGCGCCATGACGCGGGCTCGCATCGCGCAACTGGCGCCAGATGACTGGAGAAAGCGGAATGCAAATTTCCAGGAGCCGTTGCTCTCCCGCAACCTGCGCATCGTACAGCTGCTGCACGAGATCGGCGATCGCTACGGCCGAACTCCGGGTGAAGTAGCGATCGCATGGACTCTGCACAATTTCGCGGTAACCGCTGCGATCGTCGGCGTCCGACATTCTGAGCAGGTAGATGGAATCATCGGAGCCGGCGAATTTCGGATCGATGTCTTCGAAGCCGCACAGATCGACCTCGCTCTCAGGAATGAAGTAGCGGTCGCGTGAGCAGGATAGCGGCAGTCGCCCATGCGATGGCCGCCGCGCTCAACACTCATAGGCACAGGTGGTGACATGTACTACGTATTCATCTTCGATTTCTCACTCGTAGCTCTTCTATTCTGCGCGATAGCATTCTTCGTCTGGTGCTGGAGCTGGATATCGTTCGGAGAAGATCGAAAACCGCAGCCAGTTTATTTGCAGTCCAATTCAGCTGAGCACAAAGCGAAACTCAAGGAACGAACAAAGCGTTACGCCTGACACAGGGAACACAATGTCGCGGTTAGGCCGCGGAAATTCTTCAGCAAGCTTTCGAGAGGTCACAGTGAGTTCATCAATTACAAAATCGGTAAGGCTCGGTTTTATCGGGCTCGGCAACATGGGATCGCGAATAGCGCGACGCTTGATCGACCATGGGTACGCCCTGAGCGCTTATGACATCCACTTCGAAAAGGCGTCGGCGCTCGCGGAATACGGAGCAGATCCGGCAAGCAGCATCGCCGATCTTACACATAAGTCCGATGTAGTCCTCTCCTGCCTGTCGAACGATGAGGCTGTACGCACCGTTTACATTGGACCGGACGGAGTGCTTGGCAATGCGCGCCCTGGCTCGATTGTTCTGGAGATGAGCACTATCTCCCCAAATACGTCCCGCGAACTCTCGCGTCTTGGAAACGATCGCGGCCTGGACATATTGGACATTGCCATTTCGGGAAGCACTCCGGCAGCCGAACAAGGGACGCTCACATTGCTGGCCGGCGGCGATGAAGAGACCTTCCATTCTGTTTCGTCCATTCTGCGGGTCATCGCGCGGCAATACTTCTACCTCGGCGCGAGCGGTTCAGGAACCACGATGAAGCTTGTCGTGAATACGCTGCTCGGTGTGGGTATGCAAGCCGTGGCAGAAGCAGTGGCCTTCGGGGAAAAAGCCGGCCTCGATCGCAGTCTGCTCCTGGACGTTCTGGCGAAGACGGCGGTCATTGCTCCGGCTCTGGCGGGAAAGCTCGAGAGAGTGGAAAAGAATGACTACAGCCCTCAATTCCCAGTCCAACTCATGAATAAGGATTTCCGTTTGATCCTTAAGACCGCAGCTCAAGTGAAAGTACCAATGCCTGCGACCGCAGCAGCCTTCGAGGTCAATTCCGCCGAGTTTCGTACCCAGGCCGATGCGGACTTTTCAAGCGTTGTCGAGTTCATGCAGACACTGGCGGGTCTTCATTCCTTACGGGAACATGCCCAGACAGACGCGGCCGATGAGCACGAAGCGCGCTCAACGTTTGTGGACTATGCAGCGCTACTAGGCACCCCGATCCGCCCAGAAGGCGCGGAGGGAAAACAATGAAACACGAAACGATTCTCTTCATATCCACACAGAAGATGAGCGGCAATTCGGTACTCGCTGCGGTCAAGGCAACTGGTTATCGCGTCGTCAGTACCGCCTCAACACAAGCTGCCGCTTTACTGTTCATCATGCATTGCGCGGCTGTCGTCCTGTTGGATCGCGGCGAGAGCGAAAAGAACAGCCTTGACTTAGCCCGAAACCTGCGTGCGATTTGCCACGATGTTCCGATCATTCTTCTGTCTCCTAAAACGATCAGTCCCTTGCCGTCACACGTGGATGCCTGCGTAAGTACGGCGCCGCCGCTCGCAAATCTCACCTCCGCTGTGTTGCAGGCCTTGGCGGTGGTTGGGGACCGTCATCGGCGCGATTCATTGCGGGAGGTGGCTTGACCTATCTGCATCGAGCAAAAGCCGTTCGACGCCGAGGTGCATGAGTGGCGACCAGTAATACACAATCGCTTGCGCCAGCAGAGTCGATTCTCTGGCGCTATGGATTAGCTCCTGCTTCTGTTGCGGTAGCCCTCGCCCTCGCGCGCACTTTTCTATACTTCCATTTACCGCAGCCGTTTACCGCATTTGCGCTATCGGCAATCGGCATCACATTCTGGTACGGCGGCACTTGGCCCGGCATTCTGGCCACGGTGCTCGCATCGCTCGTCCGCTACTCCCATCTCGCAACTCAGCGCTCCTTTGACCCTGAAATCGGCGCGGTGTCTCTCGCTCTTTATGACCTTGTGTTCGTCATCTTTGCGCTGCTGATGACCATGGTTACGCAAACTCGCGACAAGCTTGAACTGAGTGTCGCGGAGCGAACCGCTGAGCTGACTCGAGCTAACGAGGCACTGAAGCGTGTGATCGCAGACCACATCCTGGACTCGGAGAAGCTGCGCCAGGCCCAAGCTGACCTGGCGCGCATCAGCCGGGTGACTACTATGGGAGAGCTAACCGCCTCTCTGGCACATGAAGTAAATCAACCGATCGGCGCCGCAGTCACCAATGCCAAAACCTGCCTGCGGTGGCTTACGCGTGATCACCCGAATATTGACGAAGCACGCCAGGCGGCATCGAGACTTGTGGAAGACGCAACGCGTGCTGCAAACATTATCGGCCGCGTCCGACTGCTCTTCAAAAAAGGGACTCCGGAACGAGAGTTGGTGGATATAAATAACGTGATTCGAGAGATGATGGTCTTGCTTCGCAGTGAGGCGAACCGTCACTCGATTTCGATCCGTACGCAGATTGCAGCGGATGTTCCCAAAGTTATGGCAGATCGCGTTCAACTACAGCAGGTGTTCATGAACCTGATGCTGAATGGTATCGACGCCATGAAGGATGCGAACGGTCCTCGAGAACTGACGATCCGCTTGCAACCGGAAAGCGACCACTTCCTGGTCTCTGTGAGTGACACGGGAGTAGGGCTGCCCCGGCAGCAGCTGGATCAGATCTTCGATGCTTTTTTTACAACGAAGGATCATGGGACCGGGATGGGGCTGTCGATCAGCCGCTCCATCATCGAATCGCATGGCGGGCGCTTGTGGGCTGTCGACAACTCTCCCCGTGGCGCGAGGTTTTGTTTTACCCTCTCCACTGACGTTGCGACATATGATCTCCGCACGTAAATCGAAATTGATCGCGCTGCCGGTAGCCTCACCCGCCCTGCGCTACGGATTAGCCTTACTCTCCATCGCCGTGGCGCTCGGCCTGGCACGGATATTTCTGTACTTCCATTTGCCACAGCCCTTCGCCGCGTTTGCCCTGTCTGCAATCGCGATCACTTTCTGGTACGGCGGCGCAAAGCCGGGAATTTTGGCAGCGTTGCTCGCGTCGATCGTCCGCTACTCCCTCGATCCAGGAGCGGGCGCCCTGGCAGTCGCGGCTTATGACCTCGTATTCGTGATCTTTGCACTGCTGATGTCAATGGTTACGAGAGCGCGTGATCGGCTTGAAGTGGGAGTCGCCGAGCGTACCGCAGATCTGACTCAGGCCAATGAGGATCTGAGGCTCCAGATTGCCGAACGGAAGCAGGTGGAGTATTTGATCGGTCAGGTGTTCGAGTGCTCTCCAGATGGGATCTCCATTATTGGGCGTGATTATAGGTATCGCCGAGTTAACCCAGTGTATGAACGAAATTGGGGAGTGCCTGCCGAGAAAATAATCGGCATGCATGTCGAGGAGTTGGTGGGAAGCGAGATGTTCGAACAGAAGCTGAAGCGGAACCTGGATCGATGTTTTGCGGGAGAGGATTTCAGATATGCCGACTGGTTCAGCGACGTACTCGGACGCCGGCGATATCTATCCCTGAGCTATTCGACCCTGCGTCCGGATTCCGAGCGTGTTGAGGCCGCGCTCGTGATGGTCCATGACCTCACCAATCACGTGCTGGACACGGAGAAACTACGCCAGGCCCAGTCGGACCTGGCGCATATAAGCCGTGTAACCACCATGGGAGAATTGACCGCGTCTTTGGCGCATGAAGTGAATCAACCGATTTCTGCCGCCATCACCAATGCCAACACTTGCCTGCGCTGGCTGACGCGTAACCCTCCTGACATGGAGGAAGCGAAGGAAGCCGCGCTAAGAATGGCCAAAGACGCCAGGAGAGCCGCCGACATCATCAGCCACATCCGCCTACTCTTCAAGAAGAGCGGTCCGCACCAGGAAATAGTTGACCTAAACGAAGTCATTCAAGAGATGTTCGTGCTGCTACGCAATGAAGCCAACCGGTATTCAATTTCCATCCAGGCCGATTGTGCCTCAGATCTTCCGAAAATCGTGGCAGATCGAGTTCAATTGCAGCAGGTTTTGATGAACCTCATGCTGAATGCCATCGACGCCATGAAGGCAGTGAACCTGCAGAGACAGCTTACGATCAAATCGGAGCCAGCTGGGAACGATCATGTTCAGATCTCGGTCACCGATACCGGAACAGGATTGCCCCCGCAAGAGAGAGACCAGATCTTTAATGCGTTTTTCACCACGAAAGCCAATGGAACCGGAATGGGACTTTCCATTAGCCGTTCGATCGTTGAATCACATGGTGGCCGCTTGTGGGCAGAGAACAACTCTCCACGAGGCGCGCGCTTTTGCTTCACTCTGCCGGTCAAAGATGAGGCTAGTGCATAATGCCTGGCGACGCGCCTATCGTGTTCGTGATCGATGACGATGCAGGCGTGCGTGTGTCGATCCAGGGGCTGCTGAAATCAGTTGGCTTGCGTTGTGAAACCTTCGGCACAACGCCCGAGTTCCTGCGCGCTCGGAGGCTGAATGTTCCGAGTTGCCTGATCCTTGATGTCAGGCTGCCCGGAATGAACGGTCTCGAGTTTCAGCACGAACTTGCGGATAAGGGCATTCAAATTCCCATCATCTTTATTACCGGTCATGGAGATATTCCCATGTCGGTAAAGGCGATGAAATCCGGCGCCATCGAGTTCCTGACCAAACCGTTCCGGGATCAGGATTTGCTGGATGCGATCCACCAGGCTTTGGATCGTGATCGCGTGACTCGCCGGGCACAGAGCGAGCTCGCCGAATTGCGAAGGCGCTACGAGTCGCTCACCGCGCGCGAACGCGAGGTTATCAGCCTGGTAGTTTCCGGCATGCTTAATAAACAAGTAGCTGCTGAGCTCGGGACCAGTGAAATCACGGTGAAAATCCAGCGCGGACATGTGATGCGCAAGATGCAAGCTGAGTCCCTAGCGGAACTCGTCAGAATGGCGGCGAAACTCGAGCTTCCGTCTGGCAAGAAGTAAGTTGTAGCCCTGCTTTGTTACGGAAGGCGACCTTGCCTGCTCTCGTTCTCCCTTCCTCAACTCCTTCCCAAAATGCCAAGCTGGCCCCACGGTATTACACCACTCATACCAAAGGATGATTGTGCCGCTGTTATTGCCACTGCTAAGTTCTTGATATGGCCAATCAGGGTAAGACAAAACTAGTTGCGATTGTTGACGATGACGACTCGATGCGGAGCGCACTGCAGGGTCTCATGAAAGTGCAGGGGTTTCCGGCACATGCGTATGCATCGGCCGAGGAATTCCTCAAGTCTGGCCACCAGCACCAGACCGCGTGCCTGATCGCGGATATTCGCATGCCAGGAATGTCCGGTCTGGAACTACAGGCCAAGCTGAATGCTGAACATTGCAGGATTCCGACCATTTTCATTACGGCACACGGGGACGCAAGAATGAAAATGCAGGCGCTGAGAGCCGGCGCAGTGGAGTTCCTGGCAAAACCGTTCGACGATGAGGTCCTGCTCGAAAGTGTTCGAGCGGCTTTGGAGAGCTGAGCTTTACAACGAAGCATTCACCCGCCAGGAGGTTCTCAGTGGGAGCTTTTGCAAGACCCGGAATGAGTCAACAAGATTCTTACGACCGCAGGTTCGAGCAGATTATAGGCAATAGTCCTGTTTTGGAATCGGTGCTCGAACAAGTGGAACGAGTGGCGCCTACCGACTCCACTGTCTTAATTCACGGAGAAACCGGCACTGGCAAGGAGCTGATCGCGCGCGCGATTCACAATATCAGCTCAAGGTGCGGACACTCGTTCGTAAAGCTCAACTGCGCTGCTATTCCGCTGGATCTGCTGGAGAGTGAACTCTTCGGCCATGAGAAAGGCGCGTTCACCGGAGCCATAGCGCAAAAGATTGGCCGCTTCGAGTTGGCCGACAAGGGCACACTCTTCCTCGATGAAGTAGGCGATATTCCGGCGGCCCTGCAGCCCAAACTGCTCCGCGTTCTGCAGGAGCAGGAATTTGAACGTTTGGGTAGCACTCGGACTCACCAGGTAGACGTCCGGCTGGTGGCCGCTACGAATCGTGATCTCGCAGACATGGTGAAGCGACGCGAATATCGCAGTGATCTTTATTACCGTCTAAATGTTTTTCCAGTCCAGTTGCCCGCTCTGCGGCAACGCCGCGAAGACATTCCCGCTTTGGTTAGCCATTTTGTGGAGAAGTTTAGCCGTAGGATGGGGAAGGAAATCGAGCACGTTCCTGAAGAAACACTTGCCGCGCTCAGCTCGTACGAATGGCCGGGGAATATCCGTGAGCTACAGAACCTGATCGAACGCGCGGTGATTCTGGCGAATGATGGAGTGCTTCCCAATCCTTTGCCCGCCGCAGGACCGCGGGAGGTCACTCCTGCTCCAGCTGGAACTACGCTGAAGGATTCGGAGCGCACTCTGATTCTGCGCACGCTTGAAGCGGTGCGTTGGGTAATCGGCGGGCCAAAGGGCGCAGCTGCCAAACTTGGCCTGAAACGCACTACCCTGATTCACAAGATGAAGAAGCTCGGGATTTCCCGTCCTGGGCTCGAACGATCAGAAGGGGCTGAGGCCGAGGACGCATCGCATGACGGCAGTTCGCGGATGCCATCTCCGAGTCCATTTCCAATTAAGTGAATGGGCGGCGTCAGAAAGAGACTTTTTGACCGCCGCCGTTCGATGGCAATCCTCATTTCACCACGTCCCACGTCGATTTGGCATTGTGTTCTTTCAAAACCGCCGGCCCGAGTCTTGGCGTGTCAGTCCCAAGATCCTTCTCGTAAACTACGCCATCCTGCGTGAGGATGAAGGACATGACGCCCGATTGTCTGTACTCCGCAGGAAACGCCACTAGCACAACATCTGGGGTTTCCTCGCTAGCGATTCGCAAGTAGTAGCCATGGAAAGGAGACGCATCTTTTTTCGGATCCGGAGGGCCAAGAGTGACAAGGCCTTGTGCGTATTGGTTGATCTCGTCATCCCCAATTGCTTGCGCCTCATGCTTTCTTGCCGCGGCAAATGCGCGGCAGACGTCGATTGCGTTGGTTTCGTTCTCTCCCACTCTTCGGAACAGCATCTCTTGGGTTCCGGCATCGGAATCGAAATGCCATTTACCGTTCTTTGAGACCAGAGGGATCGGGAACGGCCAGTTTTCTGCGCCGATGTAAAGTATGGTTTTTCCATCAGACTCTCGAACTAGACGGTGCATTTCCTGATACTTCTGGCTGAAGCGCTCGCGCTCGAGCTTGTCTTCAATATCGTCGTTCGAAGAGGTGACTTCCTTTCCCGCTCGAGAATCGCGCCCACCGGCTGCTCATCTTCATTTCGAACAGCTAAGTAGAGGGCGTGAGAGGCTGCCCCCTCCGAAGAGAACGTCTTCGGTTTTATTGCCTGAGCAGGACTGAATCGAGCCCAAATCACAAGCAACAGGATGGACACGCCCAGCATTAACTTGCGACCAACCCCGAATTCGGAAGCGTTTTCCGACGCAAACTTCGTTTTATTCATGATTGCTCTCCGTTTTAGCAGCAGCCTTTGTAGAGTGGAACGAATCATCTATGACCTCCGCCACCGTGACCGCCACCTCCGCCATGAAAGCCTCCGCCACCACCGTGAAAGCCGCCGCCTCCATGAAAACCGCCGCCGAAGCTCGACTGCCCACGCATTGAGTAGTTTCTGGTTACACCACCGTGATCAAGGCCACCGAACGCGCCAGAATGCGTGCCTGCCTGGCCATGGCCTGCGAATCCACCCTGCGGTGCCGAGTGACCGCCGAAGCCATTACCGTGAACATCGCCTCCGTGAAATGCGTTTCCACCATGAAATCCGCCGCCATGGTTGAAGTTGTCGTGCACGCGACCGGCGTAGTAGCTGCGATTTACAAACGTTCTGCTGTGAGAGATGTAGACGTTGCGGTTGTAGATAATCGTGTGGTGATGCCAGTCAGATCCCCAGTAATGCCAGCCCCAGCCGAAGCCGCCAAAGAATCCGATGGGATAACCTACGCCAAACATGATTCCCGGTGCGGGAACGAACAGTCCGGGATACCAATACCATCCCGGCCACGGCGCGAGCGGTGTCCCATACACAACCCACGGGTTGTATTCGGGAACGTAAACAATTTCGGGGTTGGTTGGCGCGATCACAATTGTCTGTCCCTGCTGAGTGATGTTCTCCTGCGCCGTACTCTTCAAATTCCCCGCTTTCTTTGCCTGCTTGCGCAACGCCTGGACAGCGTTCATCACGTCCTGCTGCTGATTGATGTAGGCGTCGCCGAGTGATGAAGTCCAGGAAAGGTTCTTATCCATGTTGGCAAGCACTGAAGGAAATTCAGCGAGCGCCTTTACGCTCGGATCCCAAGATTGCTTGTCGACTTCCTGGCCAAGTTGGTCTCCTTTAAGGTCAGGATGCTGTTGCATCCATCGGTCTGCTTCCACAACCTGGTCGGGATAAGTAGCGGCCGCCAGAATCTGCGCTACCAGAGCATCCGGATACAGCGCAATCGGCGCCACAAGTTGCTGCAACTGCGCTGGAGTTTGCTGCGCTGCCACCGTTGGCGCAGTCGTGAGAGATTCGTCTGCTTGATAGGCGAAGCTCGGCAATGCCGCGGCAAATACAAGGCCGCCGAAAAGAACAATTGATACAAACTGCTTTAGGAATTTCATAATTGAACCTCCTGCCGAGAGTAACTACACCTACCGCAGCGACCACTCTCAGCCTTTCACGGACCAGTCCCAATCTCTTGCCGGCAACGGCTACCCTCATGCGGCAATAGAGGGGATAAACTGCCGAGCCGTAATCGGACAGTCGGGATGGTCGCATTCGCACGCCACTTCCACACCATCGCTTCCTGCCTGACGACACAACTCGCTGCAGAACTCCTCCCAAAGTGGTACTGCACAAAAACAAGCAATCCGAGCGCACATCTTCTTTTCTTCCTTCATCAACAATCCAACCCTTCTAGCTTCGCCGACAACTCAGGCGCGAACTCTTCGCTTATGGCACGCAGATCACCAAACCTCGCCGTGCCGTTTCAGGAGGGTTTTCAACGCACTTGCGAGCTACATCGGCGAAAAGGCCTGTCAACCCTGTCAACAAATTGATCGTGGACGTCCGCATTTAGACTCCAGGCTCCCCGCACATCGGCTATCTAGCAGTTCCTGCGGAACGCCCGTTTGGCAGATCAACTGCTCTTGCTCTTGTAGACGTGCGGAGCTTGGTGGAAGGAGGTTCACCAATGGCCAACAAGAGACCGAAGAAATGTGCGCACATCCCGTGTCGATGTGAAATCACGAACGGTAACAAGTACTGTGGACAGGCTTGCCAGGATGCGGGAAGCGACGAAGTTGAGATCGCTTGCGACTGCAGCCATCCTGCGTGTCCGCTTGCAGCCTGAGCGGCAGCGCGAGGCCGGGAACAACGCGCATCAGGATTCTAGAAAAAGGAAAGAGAAAATCATGAATACACGAAAAGCAATTTTAACGAGTCTACTGGTATTCGTTCTTACTGCGGCATCGCTTGCGCAGCAAGTAAAGACGGACTATGACCGCGACGCAAACTTCAGTAAGTACAAAACATTTTCGTTTGAGAAGATCCAGACGAAAGACCCGCTCCTGGTCGATCGCATCAAGTCTGCGGTTAGCACCGCGCTGACTGCCAAGGGCTTGTCGCAGGTTGAGTCCGGCGGCGATATCTCCGTCGTGGCCGTGGAGATGACGAACACTCAGCAAAGACTCGACACCTTCTACAACGGCTTCGGCGGCGGTTGGCGTTGGGGAGGACGATTTGGGGACGCCACTACGACGACTGAGACCTACCAGGTCGGTACGCTCATCGTCGACATGTTCGATTCCAGCACGAAGGAACTGTTGTGGCGGGGCTCTGCCAGCGACACGCTCTCCAACAAGTCCGACAAGAACATCAAGAACCTGGATAAGGGCGTGCAGAAGATGTTCAAGAACTATCCTCCAAAAGCGTAATGAATCGGGTGCGACGCTGAACTGCGTCAAGCACAGAAGCTGTCAGGAATTGACTTGAAATTTGGCGCTTCGTTGCACCCGCTTTTACCTCTCCGGCGAGTCCAACTTTGATCGCAGTATACAAATGCCTTTCGGGGGAGCACCAATATGGGATGAAAAAGCAAATCGATTTGGTTTAGCTGATTGCCGAGTTCCTCTCTCCGATCTGATCCAGAGAAGTGTTTGCTCTTGACATCGCCCTTTTATAGAACCCGGCGATGAGATGTTTGGAGTCAGTCTCCGACAAGCCGGTCTTACGTCGAAGTGGAGTGGATTTGTAAACACTGGCCGACTTCACAGGACCGATGATTTAACATCGGCAAACGCGCCGGACGCAACCTCAGCGATTCGTCTTAGGGCAGGCCGAGTCTTTCCCGCTTTCGCAGCAATCCTTATTCCTGCCAGCGCGCTTTCAAAGAAATCGGCAAGACTCTCAATGTCCGCCTGAGCATCAAGTTCGCCTTCCCTCTGAGCTCGTCTCAATGTGTTCATGAACGTGTGACGCTGTGCGTTGGCGGCACGGCGTGTAATTCGCGTCACGTCTTCATCTCGCATCCCGAACTCACAGATGGCATTAATCCCCATGCAACCATCTGTACTGGAAAGATCTTTGCGTTCTGAAAAATGAACCAATGCGCTCCGGATAGCAGCAAGCGGTGACCCTGGAGCTTGGAGCTCGACATTCATGGCTCGAACGTTTTCCGAGACATAGACTTCGAGAGCCTTCAAGAAGAGGGCGCGTTTGTCCCCGAAAGTGTCATACATGCTTTGCCGACCCACCTCCATTGCGCGCATCAGCTCGTCGGTCGACGTGGCGGCAAAGCCTTTTTGAGAGAAGGCGGATATGGCACGATGAAGAGCTCTCTCTCGATCAAATTCCTTCGGTCGTGCCATATCCAACTCTCCTCGCTCTCAATTATGCGATGTATCCCCCATCGATTGTGAGGCTGGCGCCTGTGATGAATCCGGCCTCATCGGATGCAAGATACGAAACAAAACCCGCAATCTCCGACACATCCGCCATTCGCGCCAGTGGAACCAAAGTCTTCACCGCCTCAGCGTGAGGCGCACTCATGTCAGTCGCCGTGGGACCAGGCTGAATATTATTGACCGTAATAGTCCGAGGAGCGAGATCGATAGCGGCCCCTCGCACCAATCCGGTAAGGGCGGCTTTGGTCATGCTGTAAACGCTCGCTCCGGGAAATGCTGCCCGTACGGCAGTGTTGCTGCCGATCAGGATGATCCTTCCTCCATCCTTCATGGCTTGGGAAGCAGCTTGTATACCGACAAATGCTGCGCGGACATTAACGGCCAACATGCGGTCGAAGTCCTCAATGCTGTAGCTGTCGATCGTTCCCCGGATCAGAATTCCGGCGTTGTTAACGAAAATATCTATTTCCCCCAACTCTTTCACGACTTGATTCACGGTTGCGCGAATGTCCCCAGCAGAGGCACTATCCGCCTTGATCGGGAGTACCTTGCTTCCCGCAGCATCTATTTCGCTCGCGAGTCGCTTTGCCCTCTCTTCCGAGTTGAAATAGGTAAATGCGACGGCAGCGCCATCTGAAGCAAGCCGCCTCACGATTCCTTCGCCAATCCCTCGTGAACCACCTGTGACGAGAGCAACCTTGCCTGCAAATGATCGACCGTACTTTTCCGTCATGTCCATCCTCCGGAGCGAGCCCGCCCGGCCTTATTGGATTATATTATCCAGAATAAGATTCAGATCTTCTCTCCGTTGCAGATCAATAACGAGAAACGCCGGGTGCCCGTCTTCGACCCAGCACTTTCTGATTTTGGTTCTCGCTGAGGAACCAAAGGCGGGGCACCCAGCGATCCAGTAACTATTCGATACACGCACCCCGCGAACAAACGCGGAGTGCGGCGCCCCACAGCGATGTATCGTTCACAAAAGTCAAAACCATGACGGAGAATAGGGTGTGACACCCGGCCAGAGGAGGTTCCGTCAACAAGCTGATTTGCTCAAATGGTTGAACTTAAGATAGAGTCCGAAAAACTGGTGCGTGGCGAATGCTGTCCTGCTTAGCGCTGCCCTAGTGAACCAAATGGGGAGTACTCCCAGCCGCGTGCGGTCCGCCACAGCAGATATTGATTCTCCGGTCTCGACAATCGGGCTGGTGTGCCTGGTCGGCCTTCTTTCCTATCTCGTCCCGAGAATGGAAGGGGCTCTGATCCTCCATCCCCAGACGGCATGGCCGCTGTGGCCAGGCTGCGCGATCTTGGTGTCAGTCATGGTGCTGGTACGGAGGAAAGTCTGGCCAGCACTTATGCTTGCCTCGTTCGCAGGTTTCATTCTCTACGATCTTCACGCAGGCGTGCCGGTTTCTTCCACTGCGTGGTTTATTCCGGCCGACACGGTCCAAGTCCTCATTGCCGCACTTGGCCTCAGATACTACTTTGACCGCGTGCCCCGCCTGAACAACGTAGACTCCTTAGCCAAGTACTGTTACTTTGCGGTGTTTCTCGCGCCATTCACGGCAGCGTTTATCAGCGCGCGGGGCATCGCAGGCCCCTACTGGACCAGTTGGAGAATTAGCTTCCTTTCCGAGGTGCTCGCCTTCGTCACTCTGACTCCGGCCATCTTGAGTTGGATAAGTGAAGGCACTGCCTGCGTACGAAAACCACGTTCCTATCATCTCGAAGCGGCTACGCTGATTGCCGGAACAGTTCTCCTGGGGTATATCACCTTCATCGCTCCTGGAATGGGCAACTCGCCGGTACTTCTTTATTCACTCTTGCCATTTCTGCTGTGGTCCGCCTTGCGTTTTGGATCAGTCGGGATTACCAGCTCGATCTTTGTCCTTGCCCTGTTGGCAATCTGGGGTGCAGTGCATGATCGGGGTCCTTTTCACGGGCAGGGGGCGCACAGCAGCATATTGTCTTTACAGGTATTTCTATTTTTCGCTGCGACACCTTTCCTGGTTCTTGCTGCTCTCGCAGAGGATCGCAAGCTTGCCGCGGAAGCGCTCGTAAGCGTGAGCCGCAGGTTGATAGACGCACAGGAGAAGGAACGTACCCGGATCGCCAGGGAGCTTCACGATGACATCAGTCAACGGGTTGCACTAGTTGCCAACGAGCTAGATCAGCTCCAGAAAAAGTCCGACGACGTACCTGCGCCAGTGCGTACGCTTCTGAACGAATTGTTTGGGCGGACGTCCGAGATAGCGAATGATCTTCAATCCTTGTCGCACGAGTTGCACTCGTCGAAACTGGAATATCTGGGCATAACTGCGGCCATGAGAAGCTTCTGCAAGGAATTCGGCAAGCAGCAGGAGGTGGAAATCGATTTCAAATCCGAGGGTTTACCAGACTCTTTGGATCTCAATATTTCTATTTGCCTCTTCCGAGTTCTGCAGGAAGCCCTCCACAATTCCGCAAAACACAGTGGGGCACGGCACTTCGAGGTGCGGCTGTGGGGAACTTCCCATGACATTCATCTCACGGTCGCGGACTCTGGTGTGGGCTTTGATGGGGCAGCGTTGAAGCAAACCGAAGGCCTTGGCCTCATTAGCATGCAAGAGCGGTTGAAACTTCTGAACGGAACGTTTTCCATCGAATCACAACCCAAGCGTGGTACGACTATCCACGCTCGCGTCCCTCTCGATTTGGGGGAACAATTTCGTAATTACGTAGAAATAGCAGGGTAAGAAACTCAGGATCCGGTCCACCAGTTCTCTCAGCCCGTTTTCCTCGCTTCCTTCTGGGGCACTCGGCCCCCAGGTTGTTCGACTTTTTCATCCCGCAATTTGCTCAAACTTTGGGAGTACCGCGACGTCTAACCGCCTACGGAATTCTTAAAGCGGATCAACTAAGGAGCAGTTTTCAATGAAGCGTAGCAAAGCTGCGCTGAACAGGATGGCGCTCTGCGTAGTCTTCTTCCTGTCAGCACTTCCGATTGCCCAGGCAGCGGAACCGATCGCGATCACCATCCGAACCGAGCCGTAGCGTGGCTGAAGACCACGATAACTTCCGACACGAAACAGACAAAGAAGGCAGATATTGGATGGACGCGCGAACTGTGGGTATTCGTGAACGGGAAACTGCAGTATGCCGATAGAAATCTGTTCGATCAGGAAGGAGCGAGAAAATTTCCCGACGGGCGATGTTCGCTCGAGAATGGTTCCTTCACGTTGCCTCTGGAAGCGGGCGACAATGAGGTCGTGGTAGCAATCGCGAACAACTTCTTCGGGTGGGGATTAATGATGCGCCTTTCTGATGCGGAAGGCGTTCATCTGGCAGCAAAGTCGACGGTGCGTGCCCCATCCTTCGCGTTCGAAGGGTGGGGCTACGAAAAGGATGGCGATACGCTTTTCCCGAATTTCGATAATGGAACAGCCGTAGAAGTCAAATCGTGTAGCCACCAGTACAGCTAACCCACCCTTCGCAACGCCAGCGAAGGACGGGGCACCACAGTTCCGTAATGGGACATCTCTAAAAAACGCCGAATCAAAAGAAGGCTGGGCCACCCAGCCGAACAGCACGCGAGACTGGGCCACCCGTCCAGTTCAAAATCTACAAAGCCGGTCCACCTCGTCCCGTTTCGGCATCGATGGCGCGGTTCCCGGGCGCGTGACGGAGATGCCTGCAACGGCACAGGCGAAGCGCGTTGCTTGAACGATGTCGCGGCCTTCAGCCAGGGCGACTGCGAGGCCGCCGGCGAATGCATCGCCGGCGCCGGTGGTTTCGATTACGGGTCCGGCATGGACTGCATCTACAAGCATGGTTATCTCTTTGTTTCTAACCAGCGCTCCGCGTTCTCCAAGTGTGACGATTACGTTGCGGACGCCGCGATTGAGCAGCGAGTCTGCTGCATGCTCCGCTTGATCCTGGCTTTCGATTGGCAATCCGGTCAGCAGGGACGCTTCGCTTTCGTTGGGAGTTAAGTAGTCGCAAAGCGCGTACAGAGAAGCCGGGAGCGTGGTCGCCGGGGCTGGATTGAGGATCGTGGTGACTCCCAGGCTGCGCGCGAGCCTGAGGGCGTGCTCCGCGAGCGCGACAGGTTGCTCGAGCTGGGTGAGAAACACCGCTGATTCCGCAATGCGATTGCGCGCACGGTTGATTTCTTCTGCTGTGAGCTGGTTGCACGCTCCCGGAACTACCACGATGGCGTTTTCGCCTTTGCCTTCGTGCACCACAATGCTGGCGGCTCCGGTACCGGCGTCTTCGCTGGCGAAAAGAAACTGCGCGTCGATGCCTTCCTCGGCGCAGGTGCGGCGTGCGAGATCGCCAAAAGCATCGCGTCCGACTTTGCTGATGAAGGTGACCTGCGCGCCAAGACGCGCCGCCGCAACCGCCTGATTCGATCCCTTGCCGCCCGGCCCCATCCGGAATTCAGAGCCCAGCACGGTCTCGCCCCAGACCGGCAGCCGCGGCGTGCGGAAGGTCAGATCCGCAACGAAGATTCCCATAATGGTGATGTGGGAAGAAATCATGCGAGCGAGTTGCCGATTGTAACAGGCGCACAAAGTCAGTACCGTCCGCGATCGGGGTCCCCGGCCGCCGCTGGTGTTGCGGCGGATGGGGTGAGGGTAGCGGATGGGTAAGCCGCTGAGACTAGACGAGAGCCGCACCCATTCGCTACCGCGAACGGTACTGACTCCACTTGGCTGTTTCTTCGTTCTGTGAAACCCTCCTGTTAAACGAGTACCCGTCAGAACCATATGAACGCTACTTTTCTGATCGATACTGACACCGCATCTGATGACGCAGTAGCTCTGATCATGGCGCTGCGTGCTCCGGGTGTTCGCGTAGCGGCGATTACAACGGTCGCCGGCAACGTCGGCGTCGAGCAAGCCACTCGCAACGCGCTCTACACGGTTGAACTCTGTGGAGCCGATGTTCCGGTGTACGCAGGGGCCGCGAAGCCGCTTCTGCGTGAGCATCAAAACGCTGCCTGGTTTCATGGGAGCGACGGGTTTGGAGAGCACAACTATCCGCGGCCACGTCGATCTGCCGGAGAATTACACGCGGTGGATGCCATCATCGAAACCATCGAAGCGAATCCTGGCCTGGTGATCGTCACGTTGGCGCCGCTCACGAATCTTGCGCTGGCTCTGGCAAGGAAGCCTGCGATTGCCGCAAACGTAGGACGGTGTGTAGTGATGGGAGGCGCGCCGTGCTGTGAAGGGAACGTGACACCGGCTGCTGAATACAACGTTTGGGTGGATCCTGAGGCGGCGCAGATCGTGATGCGCAGCGGCCTTCCGATCGAACTGGTGGGTTGGCATCTTTCACGGGGAGAAGCGATTGTTCGTGACGACGACATTGCTCACATTCAGACTTTCAAAAACAAAGTCGCTCACTTTGCCATTGAATGTAATAGTCACGCGCGCAGGGCTTACAAACTGCAGACCGGAGAAGATGGCATTTCCCTCCCTGACCCTGTCGCCATGTGCATCGCGCTGGATCCGAGCGTTGCCACTGAATCGAGCTTCCACTATGTGGATGTAGAGACACGCAGTGAGTTGACTCGCGGAATGACGGTTGTGGATCGACTCAATGTGGCCAATGATGAACGGAATCAGCCTGTCTGGAGTCCGGTAGTGCGAGCCGGACCCAAAGCCAAAATCTTCTGGACAATCGATAGCAAGCGTTGGAAACAAGCCCTCTTTGCGGCGCTGCAGTAAGGGGTTGGCGTGAGTGTTATTCAAATCGTTGCGTAAGACTGGCGCAGGCGATTGCCTTTGGCTAGAATCCGGGCGATTGTTAGAATGCAACGTTCATGTCAGCCACAGACGTATCTCCCCCCACGGATCGGCTCGCAAAATATCCACAGCTTCGGGCTGCAGCCGAGAAAGCGAACGAGACACGCAAAGAGCTCGACGGCATTCTTTCCCACGCAGTGGGTGAATACACCAGCGAAGATGCAAGCCTAGTCGTATTCGGTTCCCTCGCCCGTGATGAGTGGACGTCAGGAAGTGATTTGGATTGGACGTACTTGATCGACGGCCAAGCCGATCCTGCCCATCTGCTTATCACACAAAGAATTCAGTCGGTAATCGAAGAACAAAAGGACGAGCACAACAACCCGAAGTTCAAGCCACCAGGACAAACCGGCACGTTTGGCAACATCGCCTTCAGCCATGAACTACTTCACCAAATTGGCGGTCAGCACGACACGAACAGGAACATGACGCAGCGAATTTTGCTGCTGCTTGAATCGAAGGCGATCGGTAAGAGGACGGATGCTTACGAACGAGTTTTGAAGGCAGTAATTAATCGATACTTGGAGGAAGACAATCATCTTCTCACCCCAGACGGCAACTCATACCGGGTTCCAAGGTTTCTGCTGAACGACATCGTAAGGTTCTGGCGGACCATGGCCGTGGATTTCGCTAGCAAGCAACGCGATCGTGGTGGCAAAGGCTGGGGCACACGCAATGCGAAGCTGCGCATGTCGCGCAAACTCATTTTTGCCGCTGGCTTACTGATTTGCTTCGGATGTCAATTGGATACCGAATTGCGTTCTAGGATTCGCACAGACAATGATGGTATAAAACTAGCTCTCGTGAATCACTTGCGTGAAAACGTCAGCCTGACTCCGCTTCAAGTCTTGGTCAAAGCGATGCGGCTTTACGATGTACCGGACAAGATCACTGACGATCTGCTCTCTTCCTACGCAGATTTTCTTGCAATGCTTGATAGCAGTTCGGAACGCGAAGCCCTCGACAAATTGCGCGCTGAAGACTCGCGAAGTGATAAGTTGTTTGATCGTGTTCGCTCGATGAGTGAGCGGTTCGAGCATGCCTTGGACAATGTGTTCTTTGAGAACAAGTCAATTGAACCGCTCACTCGCAAGTACGGAGTCTTCTGATGGGTCCAATCGGTTTCTCGACCGGAGCGTTGGCACTCGCCAATGTTCGCGGGGCACTCGAGATGCTTTCACACACAGATCTAGCCGCTGTGGAGCTATCCGCTCTTCGTCAGAATGAGCTTAGGCCGCTGATTGAAAGCCTGGAAATGCTTGACCTGAGTCAATTTGACTACATCTCTTTCCACGCACCCAGCGCAATTGATCCCGAATTCGAGCCTGAGGCTGTAATTCTTTTGCGAGAAGTTGCAAGACGAGAGTGGCCCGTGATCGTCCATCCCGATGCGATGCATAACCTGGAACGTTGGACAGAATTCGGTCCGCTTCTGCTTGTTGAGAACATGGATAAGCGTAAACCCATCGGTCAGCGGGCTCCAGATTTGCAATTGTTTTTCGAGCGTCTACCAGATGCGCGAATGTGTTTCGACATCGGCCACGCCCGCCAAGTCGACCCCACAATGAGCGAAGCTGCTGCCATTTTGGAACGATTTGGCCCCCGGATCGCGGAGCTTCATGTTAGTGAAGTAAATAGCCAAAGCAAACACGATCCTCTCTCGCTTGCTTCTAAGATCGCATTCCAGCAAGTAGCGCATCTGCTTCCGGAAGACGTTCCTGTCATTCTGGAGAGTCGCGTTACAGAAGATCACGTTCTTGCCGAAGTCGAGAATGCAATCAACGCATTGCGCCCTGCTGTGAGAATAGCGTTAGCGGGCGATTGACTCGCTTAGCCCGTACAGGTGCAGACTTACGCGCGAACTGCGTGCACTTGGTGCGCCACGTGCCCGCCAGCTAGACGTTTGCAAGTCAACATTGAAACGTGGGCAAGAGTGAACTACCCCGCTCACCTTGCTCGGTCATTGTCGTGGCGAATCCCGCGTCCCAAGAAAAATGGGACGCGGGCACTTCAATAAGTTGGCTACGCAGGAATTGACTGCGCCTCTTGGAGGCCCAATAAGCTCAGTTTGCTCTACGGCAGGCGTCGTATTTTCGAGTAACTTACTCAGTTGCGACTCATATTCCTTGATGCCTACGAACCGCAGCATTCTGTTGTAGTAGAGATCCCCGAGTTCCTGAGAAAATGACGTTCCCCTCGTTTCGGCGTTGTATTCCGCAATGGCCACCAAAGCAACGTCGACTAAATATTGCTTCAGCCGCTTCTGCGCCTGACCAGACATCGATCCACTGCCCCGTAGTTCGATGTACCGCGGACTTGCAAGATTAACGCGGACAACCGGAACATCCAGATCGATATCCTCTCGTTCGAACTGGAATGAAGCCGGAATTTTCGCATCTCCTAATTGCTCGATACGTATACGACAATCACCAACGCGCGGTTGATTCTTCGCCAGACCAATGTTTGACGAACCACACCCTTCGTCAATTCCTGAAATTGGAGATGATTGTGCGCACACGGCGGGCACAAATGTAGCGTCCGCAAGCCAGCGCCTTTCGCACTCACCGCACTCCCAGCGATGCCGGCGTGCAGGTGGCGGGACTGGATGCGTCTTATCTTTAGGGATGCCACGTGTAATATCACCGCTCTTGAAGGGGTTGCGGTTGACACCCTTAAGGGCCAGGTTGACTTCGACCTCTGCCTCCCTCAATGCATCCTTGGCTGCCTCATCTTGACTGGACCGCGTTGCGTTATACCAAGCGCGATGAAGTACACGAAAGACGGAGTGGAGATATTCCCGGAGAGCTTCGACCTCCGCGGTACCCGGCCCTGAAGCTAAGGTTGTCTTGTTGTTCCGAAGTGCATTCTTTAAACCAAGAGAATTGACCCGCGCGTAACCGCAGACGGCATTGCAGAAGGCACCAATGGAGGAGGCGTGTTCTAGTCCAAGAAACGTCAAAAGCGGCAAGGTACGCGCGCTTTGAACTCCCTCCAAGTTCGGTGCATATGGAAGCGCGCCACAAACCTCCAAGAGAAGGGCAGGCTTGTCCAAATTCTGCATCTGGCCTTCGTTGTTGCGACCAACCACCCTGAAGTCGAACTCCACTGCTTCTGATAATCGGGAACTCGCCGCAACAACTTCAGACTCCTTACTAGTCGGATCAAAGATCGGCAGGTTCTGATCTGATCGGCCTTTCGCTTCGACGAGCCAATTCTTCACGGGAGGTGCCCAAGGCCGCAGATTGATTCGCCTGCTTCCACTTAGTCCTTGTGGAACACTGCCGGAGAGTTGAAGAACAAAGGTGTGCGCACTGTTCTGCAGCCACTCACGAGCGTAGGACAGACGTTCAAGCAGCATCTCGAAAGAAATCTCGGTTCCCTCGCGGATGTCTACTAATTCCACTCTCGTGCCCATTTCCATTGGACTCGCCTTCGTCCACAGAGGTGGCAGCGCACTACGCGAATGCAAGCGAAACTCATAAGCGCGCCACACCGAGTCGGCATCCCCGTCTTTGGGCAATTCGAGTCCCTTCGGTAAGGTAGAGGAAAGCTGGGTTGAATGTTCATCCAATCCTTCGGATGGCCGACCCGTGGTGGTGAGCACAATGACTCGATCTGCAATCGACGTGTAAGTTTTTGTGCCGACGCCGTTTCTGCCAGCACGATCTACATCCCGATGAACGTCGGAGTCGGAGAAGGCTCCGCAAAAACTATTAAGGAATTCCGAGTGGGTAAGACCTGTCCCGTTGTCCTCGCAGATGAGTCGCTTAGGTACGAGTACGTGAGTTCCATCCTTATATGTCGAACTATCGACGTCTAAGGTGAGAGTTACTTCAGTCGCGTTGTCTCGCGCGTTTTCGGTTAGCTCCAAAATGACAGCGACGCTGCTTGGTGAGGATTCTTGTGCGTAGATTCGCGCTTGATAGGCGTTTACAGGGTTGTCCCCCAAGTGGAAAGAAGGGGACGCAGACACAGATGTGCCTTTGCGGTTCATTCGGTTTCTCCTCGGTCTCGATCTCGATCGAGCCGTCAGTGAAATTCCGCTTCAGGAAAATTAGAACCGGTCAGGCAAATGTGCCCGCCTAGCTCTTACTCGTCCCGATTTGCGTTACATCTATGATAGGCACTGCTGTCAAGGAGCAGTTATGGAATTCGCGGCATAATTCCGCGACGCGTCTCTCAGATTGGCTCCATGGCTCGACCCGAAACTGGCGGGTGGCCCGCCCGATTTCCCTAGTACAGTGCTATCCTTTGCGGACCAGGAGCGCGTCACGATGATTGCGCAATCAGCCTCGATCAATGCGAAATACACGCTGGTTTCCATCGCATTTATGGTCGGTTCTCTAGCGATACCCCCGCTTTCACTGTTCGGCCAGAGTGGAGCCAATCCAAAATCAGACAAGGGGCCGGTTGGGATCTGGCGTGGTGAGTCCAGATGCGTGGTTAGGCCGAGTGCCTGTAATGACGAGACCGCGCTGTACCGCATCGCCGCGAACGCACGCGCCCAAGATCCTCTGATGGTCTCGGCAGGTAAGATCGTCGATGGCCAGGAAGTGAGCATGGGTAGCAGCGAATGCTCCTATACCGTCAAGACTCACGTGATCGCTTGCTCTCTGCCCAATGGCAGTTCCCTCCATCTTGAAGTGACAGGCGACACGATCGAAGGGACGTACACCCTCCGTGATGGAAGGCTGTGGCGGAACATCAGTCTCCATAGAGCCGAGCAGAAATGAATGTTGGACAGATGACCCGCTTTTTCCCAAACGGCAGACGGGTGGCCCACCCTTTCAGGCGTCATTGGCCTTGCTACAGCGAAGCAGGAGCCTTCATCTCGTTCTCGCCCTTTCCCAGTTTCTTGAGCAGCCGCAGCAAGATCAGTCGCTCCTCTTTTGAGAGGACGCTGGCGGCCTCTTCCATCGTGGTCGCGTGCTTTTGAAAAGTCTTGGTGATGAGCGCGCGTCCCTTGGCCGTAAGCTCCACCAGGCGTACGCGCCGGTCATCCGTATTCTTACGTTTCACAAGGGCTTTCTTCTCCAACCGGTCGACCGCGACACTGATCGATCCCGGCGTGAGCCACACCTTCGGACCAATGGTATTGACCGGCAAAGGTCCCTTGTGGAGTAGCACTTCAAGGACGCTAAAATCCGAGTCGCCGAGCCCGGCCTGGCTCAAGTTCAAGCTTTTTTCCGCGCGAGCCCTCAGGGCGTGAAAAGCTCTTACTAGCACCCACCAGACATGAACTCCAGAGGTGTCTTGCATTTCTCTGCGTCCTTTCCGCATCCTTGGACATCATACTGCTTGATATCAATTATATCGATATCAATGTACTTCCCGAAAGCGTTCGGAGAAAAGCGAATCAACATGGTATCCAACAATAAAAAGCTCACCGCAGTATTCGGCGCCACAGGACAGCAGGGAGGCGGAGTAGTACGTGCCTTGCAAGCCAGCGGCCAATTCAAAGTGCGCGCACTGACTCGCAATCCAGGCAAGGATCGCGAACTCGCCGACGAGGTCGTCCAAGCAGACTTAGACCACCCGCAAACCCTGAAAGCTGCATTGGATGGGGCACACGGCGTTTTTCTGGTCACCAATTTTTGGGAAGGTGGCACCGACGAGGTCAAGCAGGCAACCGCGGCCGTACGTGCTGCCAAAGATGCCGGTGTCAAACACTTTATCTGGTCAACGCTGCCTGATGTGGAAGCGATTAGCGGCGCCAAGTTCAACGTTCCCCACTTTACCGGCAAGGCCAAGATCGATCGGATCGTCAAGGAAGCCGGATTTGCCCACCACACATTCGTCATCGCGCCTATGTACTACCAGAACCTGCTGGGCGTTCTTGCTCCGCAAAAGCAGGCGGATGGATCCGTGGGTTGGGCTCTTCCTCTCGATCCAGGTGCACGCTGCATCCACATGGGCGACATCAGCGAACTTGGCAACATCGTTGCTGGGGCGTTTGCACACCCCGATGAGGCAGGCAATGGCGAGTATCTGCCTCTCGTCGGAGATTTCATGAGCTTCAATGGAATCGTTGAAACGCTAAATCGACTGGGACATAAATTTTCATTTATGCAAGTCCCAAAGAAAGTTTTCGCTACGCTCTTTCCTGGGGCCGCCGAGGTAGCAGAGATGCTCAGCTACTTCCAGGCTCATACCTACTTAGGCTCGGATTCGTCCGACCGGATTGCGCTCGCAAACAAGATGGCAGGCCGGCAACCGACCAAGTTTTCGACGTGGGCGCGACTGAATGTCCCGATTCAGAAACCTTAAATGCGCTTACGCCCGTCGAACTTTGCTCCTGCGAAGTCATAACAATTGAACTAAGAAAGGCCAATCCAATGTCTAACCTGAAATCACACGACATAAGCGCTACTCGTCCTCTTTCCCGCATCGCCAAACGCACAAGTGGACAGAGTCACGGGCCTATCACACGCCTGATGTCTCCCTCCGACTTTGGCCGTATTTTGAAACCCTTCGTATTCCTTGACATCTTCGATACTCACGGAAGACCTTTTTCCGGTCTTGGGCTCCATCCACATTCGGGAATCGCGACCGTTACCTACGTTGCGCAGGGCAGCGTTAGGTATGAAGACACCAACGGAGCGACGGGCCTGTTGCGTGCCGGCGGTATCGAATGGATGCGGGCCGGCGGCGGTGTCTGGCATGGTGGCGGCTTCGGCGAATCGGGACGGACGCGGGGCTTCCAGCTTTGGATCGCCTTGCCGCCCGATCTTGAGCTGGGACCATCGGAGAGCGTCTATTTGTCACCGGAGGTCATTCCCCACGACGGGCCCGCGCGTATTCTCCTCGGCAGCTACGGAACCGCGACCAGTTCGATCAAAGCTCCGTCGCCGATGAACTATCTCGCAGTGCATTTGAAGGCCGGAGAGCGCTGGAGCTACCAGCCGCCCGCCGGACACACTGTCCTGTGGACCGCGGTGGGCGTGGGTTCCGTTCTGGTCCCAAACGAGCTGCTGCAGGGCGAACTGGTGGCCTTCAACTCGTCGAACGCCGCGATCGAATTCGAGGCCCAATCCGATGCAGAGTTCGTCCTTGGTTCGGCCGTACCGCATGATCACAACCTTGTCTTAGGCTCCCACTCCGTGCACACAAGCACAGAGGCGCTGCGCGAGGCTGAGGCACGGATCTCGGAAATCGAGACACGCCTGATTCAGCACGACAGACCTTGAACAACAGGAGGGACGAGTGGCCCACCGTTTCCCATTATAGAACGTCAGTCTTTTGCCCCACCGCCACCCCGCTTTTCTGGAGTTTCAGATTGAAACACTAAAAAAGAGTAGGATGGCCACCCAGCCGAATGAGATCAAAAGCCTGTGTCAGGTAAACCCAGTTCGTTCCGCACAGCATTCATCTTTTCCGCCAAGGTTGTGGTCTCCTTCCAGACTTTCTCCAGCCTGGCTTTAGATTCGGCAACACGATTCATCAGGTTCTGCGGTGTCGCCGATGACTCCAGGATCGACAGAACAGAACTCTGATCTGCTTTGGAGATCACATCCTCATCCAAACCGACGAGCATGGCATTGCGCATCTGAATCTGGCCGATTAGTGGTCCCATCCTTCCGATCACCTTGATTCCCATGTTGATTGCGCCGGTTGGATCGAAAACAGCGGCAGTCGACGGCCAGCCGCCAACGAGTTTGCCAATCTTCCTAAGCAGGCTAGTGGGGCCAAGCATGGGAAGAGTAAGCGGAATTTGCCACTTGCGACAGAATTCGGCGATATCCAATGGGTCTGAGCCTGGCCCCTTGGCAATTCGCAGGCATTCCACGGCTAGCAGATGCCATCGAAATTCCCGTTCCGCGGTAGCCAGCGCATCTAATTGGCCCCGCCACATGGGTTCGAGAACAAGAAAGTAATAGAGCTTCTGGGATCCGCCAGGCGCCGGAGAAGGTATGGCAGCCATAAGTGCCTCCTGCAGGATGATTCTTGCTCAGCGATCAGAGCGCAAGATCAACGAGCCGCGCTCAAGCACCAGCCTCGTGTTGTAGCTCCGAAAACGGTGGCCATTCTACACCTGCCTTCTCCTGCGAAGAAAGGACACAAGCCAAACGGTAGTGTCTCAGTTTGAATTTTCATAAGTGCTTGCGAGCCACCAAGCCGCAGTGACAGGTGGCGCACCCTTTTTTCTCATTTCGCTTGTTTGGTTTCTGTTTTGGGATTCCTAGATGCACGGGTGCCCCGGCCTTTCCTCTTTTTGCTAAAGACTTACAGAATTCGGGTGCCCCGTTCCGCTCGGGGTTCGCGGGGCGGGGTAAGCGCTTTTTCTCCGGAGTCTCCTACCGCAGCGGAGGCTCGTGACAAGCACCCGCCTGCTACCGCAACATCAACGGCACCCGCCCGCTACCGCATGCGGTTCTGCTTTACGAACTCCTTATGCCTTCATACCTACAATAAAGATGTTGTGAGCGGTCTTGTATCACTTCTGGCCGGGTTCCTCGTTACTCTTTTCCTTTTGGGAATTGTGGGATCGTTCGTGGTGATCGTAGTTACATTCATTCAAGACTTAGAGCTATTACTCCCCGACAAAGAATCGACCGACGGCGTCGACTGAGACTCACGTGATCAGCCTGCGCCTATCTGAGAGATTCAAACCGTTGCTGGGGACACTCTTGGAGCCTGTCGGAGAGAAACTCCATAGCTGAGACGTAATCGACTGTCTGGGAGTGTCGGAACGGGAATCAGCTTCCATCCTGTGTACAGATGGCCTCAGGCCGGCATGAGGCTGGTTCGATGACGGAA
>Ga0210406_10000491_pt1 | contig 53224 bp, 44 predicted proteins | sample IncBWC30MmetaG_FD_155454 | JGI IMG/M metagenome (GOLD analysis project Ga0210406, IMG submission 155454) | Forest soil microbial communities from Barre Woods Harvard Forest LTER site, Petersham, Massachusetts, United States - Inc-BW-C-30-M | ecosystem: Environmental > Terrestrial > Soil >...
AGCGCCGACCAGTCTGGGAACGCGGTCGGCCTAAATTGGAATTTTCGAGAAAGTTGGCTCCCCGGGACGGATTCGAACCGCCGACCAACGGATTAACAGTCCGTCGCTCTACCACTGAGCTACCGGGGAATCGGAAGAGGCGCGGATTGTCGGGAAGCCGCGCATTTAAGTCAAGAAATCAACGCGCAAGCAGGCATGACCCGCAACGGTATGCGGTAAGTACGGGCCTCCAATTGCGCAATTTCGCTCTCGTCGAGCCTCGGTGAGGCACCCGTGAGCTCTGCGACCTGCCTCTAATTCTTTGCTTACGCGCGCTTGGCAACCACCGGCGAAATGACTCGTTCGATGCGCCGAAGGGCGTCCTTGAGGGTGTCCATGCTGCATGCAAAGGAGATGCGCATGTGATTCGGCGCCCCGAAGCCTGATCCAGGAACCACCGCGACTCCCGCATGCACCAGTAGGTATTCCGCGAACTCATTGTCGTCCTTCAGGCCCAGTGAGCGCATGGCGGCCTCGACGTTTGCGAAGGCATAGAAGGTGCCCGCGCCGGCGAGACAGGATATGCCGGGAATGGCATTCAATCCGGCCACGACGAAGTCATGCCGAGCTTTGAAGGCTTTATTCATTTCGGCAACATCGGACTGGTCCGCGTTCAGGGCAACGGTCGATGCGCGCTGAGAGATGCTCGAGGCATTGGATGTGGACTGGCCCTGAACCGTCGACATCGCCGCAATGACCTCTTTGGGCCCTCCGCAGTAGCCTATTCTCCAGCCGGTCATGGCATAGGCTTTCGAAACCCCATTGATGGTGATGGTCCGGTCGTAAAGCTGCGGATTCGCCTGCGCGAAGCTGGTGAACGCTTCCGCTGCCCAGTAGATGTGCTCGTACATTTCATCTGAGGCGATGGCAATCTGCGGGTGCTTGGCGAGGACTTCACCCAGGGCCTGCAATTCCGCTTTGGTATACGCGGCACCGGTCGGATTACTCGGGCTGTTGATGATGAACAGCTTGGTGCGGGGCGTGATGGCTGCGGCCAGTTGCGCCGCCGTAATCTTGTAACCTTGCGAGGGTCCCGCGTACACGCTGATCGGAACACCGTCGGCCAGCAATGCCATGTCGGGATAGGACACCCAGTAGGGCGCCGGGATCACGCATTCATCGCCCGGATCAAGAAGTGCCGCGCAGGCATTGAAACAGGTCTGCTTGGCGCCCGAAGACACCAGGATCTGCGCCCGGTCATAGGTCAAGGCATTGTCGCGCTTGAACTTGGCGATGATTGCGTCTTTCAGTTCGGCCGTCCCGTCGACTGCGGTATACCGGGTGATCCCCTTGCGAATCGCATCGACGCCCGCATCTGCTATGTGCACCGGCGTGTCGAAATCCGGCTCACCTGCGGCCAATCCAATGATGTCCTTACCCTCGGCCTTGAGCTTGGCTGCGCGAGCGGTCATCGCCAGGGTCGGGGAGGGCTTAACCTTTTGAACTCGCTTGGAAAGGGACAGGGGCAAGGGCGGGATTCCTATGTCAAATGGGAGTGCATTGGAGTGTACGAAAAAAGACCAAGTGACGCCAGGCAACTTGCCGGACGTGGCGGTGTGACATATACCTGCTGGAAGTGCGGTGGGGTGCACTGCGCAAAGCGCCGGAATGCCTTGAAAGTCCGCAACGTGCGAGAATATGCACAATGAGTTTCGAACTTTTTTCGGACTACCTGCCTGCGGGCGACCAGCCGCAAGCGATTGAAAAGCTGGTTGATGGCTTGACCAGCGGGCTTGCGCATCAAACACTGCTCGGGGTCACAGGTTCGGGCAAGACATTCACGATTGCCAACGTCATCCAGCAGGTGCAGCGCCCGACACTGGTGCTGGCGCATAACAAGACTCTGGCCGCGCAGTTGTACGGCGAATTCAAGATCTTCTTCCCGAAGAACTCGGTTGAATACTTCGTTTCCTATTATGACTACTACCAGCCCGAAGCTTACGTGCCGGCCTCGGACACCTTTATCGAGAAGGACGCCTCGATCAATGAGCACATCGAGCAAATGCGCCTGTCCGCAACCAAGGCGCTGCTGGAGCGGCCTGACTCAATCATCGTGGCGACGGTGTCCGCCATTTACGGATTAGGTGATCCTAACGCCTACCTGAGCATGGTCCTGCACATGTCGCGCGGCGACATGCTCGAGCAGCGCAAGCTGCTGCGGCGTCTGGCCGACATGCAGTACACGCGCAACGAAATCGATCTGCAGCAAGGCACGTACCGCGTGCGCGGCGATGTCATCGACATCTTTCCCGCCGAATCGGAGCGCGAGGCGGTGCGCGTCGAGCTGTTCGATGATCGGGTGGAATCTTTGAGCTTGTTCGATCCGCTCACCGGCGAGGTGCTGCGCAAGGTGCCGCGCCTCACGGTCTACCCCTCATCACACTACGTGACGCCGAAGGAGCGCGTGCACTCGGCGGTCGATCAAATCCGCGATGAACTGCGCACGCGGCTGCTTGAACTCAATGCCGCAGGTAAGCTGGTCGAGGCGCAGCGCCTGCAGCAGCGCACTTTATTCGACCTGGAAATGATGCATGAAGTCGGTTATTGCGCCGGCATCGAGAATTATTCCCGCTACCTATCCGGGCGAGCCGCGGGCGAGCCGCCGCCGTGTCTGTTTGACTATCTGCCCAAGGATGCATTGCTGGTGATCGATGAAAGTCACCAAACGATCCCGCAGCTCGGCGCGATGTACAAGGGCGATCGATCACGCAAAGAAACCCTGGTCGAGTACGGTTTTCGGTTGCCCTCGGCGCTCGACAATCGGCCGCTGCGATTCGAGGAGTTCGAGCACATGGCTCCGCAGACGATTTACATCTCGGCCACGCCTGCGGCGTACGAGAAGCGCGTCTCGGCGCAGGTCATCGAGCAACTGGTGCGCCCCACCGGCTTGGTCGATCCGCCGGTGGAGATACGCCCGGTGCGCGCGCAGGTGGATGATTTGTTGTCGGAGATCCGGCTGCGGGCGCAGGCCAATGAGCGGGTCCTGGTCACGACGCTCACCAAACGAATGGCGGAAGACCTGACCGAATACTTGAGCGAGCACGGGGTTCGGGTCCGCTACCTGCATGCCGATATCGAAACCGTCGAGCGTTCGGAAATAATCCGCGACCTGCGCTTGGGCAAGTTCGACGTGATCGTCGGCATCAATTTGCTGCGTGAAGGTCTGGACATGCCCGAGGTCTCGTTGGTGGCCATTCTCGATGCGGACAAGGAAGGCTTCTTGCGATCTGAAGGATCCCTGATTCAGACCATCGGGCGCGCAGCGCGCAACTTGCAGGGCAAGGCAATTCTTTATGCGGATGTGCGCACGGGCTCGATCGAACGCGCCATCGCAGAAACCGACCGGCGCCGCAATAAGCAGATTCAGTTCAACACTGAGCATGGCATTACTCCGCGCAGCATTGTGAAGGCGGTTGCTGATGTGATGGAAGGCGCGCGCGATGTACAAGACGAGCGCTACGGATCGGACGCCGACGTTGCGATGTTGGCGCCTGAACAGGCCGTGAAGCGGATCAAGAAGCTGGAGGCCGAAATGACCAAATTGGCCCGCAATCTCGAGTTCGAACAGGCCGCGCGCGTGCGCGATCAAATTCAAAAGCTTCGGGCTTCGGCATTTGGCTTGCCGAACAGCCGGGCAGGGTGAGCGACATATGGCAGTGGAAAACGGTCAGTCCCAAGAGATGGATCTCGACAAGACGGACAGGCTCCCGATCCTCGAAGGCGCGTTCCTCGATGCCGACGTTGGTGATGATGCCGTTCAACTGGATCGTGCGCCGGCGCCGGGGGCTTCTCTGGTCGCGAGCGGCGCACAGACCGACTTCATTCGGCCTTCGCCGATCGATTTGCCGTCACTGGCCGAGAGTGTGCGCTCGGTCGAAGAGCGCATTGCGCGGCAGACCGCCGAATACGACGCACTGACCCGTTCCTACGAGCGTACGCGTGATGCCGAGGCGGCAGCCAGCGCCCGCGCCACTGCAGCCGAAAGGGATTTGGCGGCGGTTCGATCCACTCTCGAATCCGAACAAATCCGTCTGCGGGAAATGGAGCGGACCCTGACCGAGAAGGGCGGCTCGGTCGAAGCCGCGCGCTCTCGCGCCGAAGAGGCAACGCGCGAGTCGGAGCGCTACCAAGCGGAGGCGCGGACATTGCGCGATTCCCTCGCGGCCCGCGATGCCACGATTGTTCAAGTGCTGCACTCGCTGGGCGAGCGAGATGCACAGCTTTCCGCATTACAGGCGGAGCACGCCAGGATATTGCCCGCGCTGGAAGCGCGTGCCAAGAGCAGTACGCAACTGGAGCAAGAGTTGCTCGCCGTTCGCGGCCAGTTGACCACGGCGTCGGCGGAACTCAAATCCAGCCAGGACAAGGTGAGCACTTTGAGCGCACGGCTCAAGCGCGGCGAATCCGACCTCAATGCCGCACGTTCGGATCTGGCGTTGTCAAAGACCCAAGCGGGCTCCTATTTTGAATTGCTGCGCACGCGAGACTGGCGCAGCGGGTTTGACCAGAACTTGTTTCGCGATATGGATGCGAGGGTGGGTGCCGCCGATGCGGGACGTGAAGCACTGACCAACGAGCGCGACCGGATCCAAGGACAATTGGCGGACCTGCAAGCCACGATTGCCGCGCAGAGCGCCACGATCGACAAATTGCAGGGCGCCGCCGCCGCGCAGGCGATTGCAGCCGCTCAAACGACGAAGACTCTGGAGCAGGCTGAAAAACAGCGTGTCGAGTGGAGTGCCAGACTTTCTTCGGCAGATACTGAGAAGGTTCGCCTCGCCGCCGAGCTCGCAGATCGCGATCGAGCGCTTGCGGAAGTCCAGGCGGCCTCCAGCGGCGGCATGCAGCGCATCGCGCAGATGCAATCTGAGCACGCCGCGAAGATTGCGGAACTCGAAGCCGACGCAGAGACGCACGATCAGGAAATGGCGGTTCTCGTGGCGCATTTGCAGGAAGCGCGGCGGCCCATCGAGTCGATCGAAGGCGAAGTGAAGCGCTTGAACGAAGATCTTGCGCTGAAAGCCGCTGCCATCGCAGGACTGACCGAAGAAGCCGATAAATTGCGAGCGGCACTCGAGCGGACGCGCGGTGCGCTCGAAGAACGCGAATTCCTCATCCGGCGGCTGGAGCGCAGTGAGAGCAACAATGCCAACGTCTTGGGAAGGATCCAAACCAGCATGGAGAGGTTAGGATCGGTATCCTCGCCCGGGATGGGCGCAGCCGCAGCTCCGGAGTGGGCGCCCGAGCTGATCAGAATCGATGGCGATAGAAGCATCAGCCATACCTTGGGCCGGCGTACGCGCATCGGACGCGCCCCGGGTTGCGAACTGCACATCGATTCCACCTCGGTCAGTCGCCACCATGCGCTGATTCTGGCCGGAACGCGCGAGGCCATCATTGAGGATCTCAACAGCACCAATGGCGTGGTCTTGAACGGCCGCAAGGTGACTCGGCAGGTCTTGAACGACGGGGACATTCTGACGATCGGGGAGATTCAATTCCGCTACGTGGCCAAACCCTTGAGCTCGCCCCCAAAGGGGTGATTTTTCGCGCATTCGACGAGTTTCGCTTTATTGGCGACCACGAATCCGGTATCTTTCGCGCCCTTCGGGCGCGCTTAGCTCAGCGGTAGAGCATCACCTTGACATGGTGGGGGTCAGTGGTTCGATCCCACTAGCGCGCACCATCCCTTGGATTTAAGGGGTGTCGGCCCCTTGAATTGTGATGTCTTTATGCCAGCGATTACACTTCCCGACGGTAGCCAAAAACATTTCGACCGCCCGGTTTCCGTGGCGGAGGTGGCAGCCAGCATAGGCTCAGGGTTGGCGAAAGCCGCGCTGGCCGGCAAGGTCAATGGTGCCTTGGTCGACACTTCGGCGCCGATCGACCGGGACGCCACGTTGAGCATCGTCACGGACAAGGACCCGGAAGGGCTGGAAATCATCAGGCACTCCACCGCCCATCTTTTGGCCAATGCCGTGCAAGAGCTGTTTCCCGAGGCACAGGTGACGATCGGCCCGGTGATCGAGAACGGCTTTTACTACGATTTCGCTTACAAGCGCCCCTTCTCGACCGAGGACTTGGCGGCGATCGAGAAGCGCATGGCCGAGATTTCCGCCAAGGACCTGCCCGTGCACCGGCGAGTGCTGCCTCGCGATGAGGCGATTGCGCACTTCAAGAAGATCGGCGAGCACTACAAGGCGGAGATCATTGCCGCCATCCCGCAGGGCGAATCCATCAGCCTGTACGGGCAGGGCGCGTGGGAGGATCTGTGCCGCGGGCCGCACGTTCCGAGCACCGGCAAACTCAAGGCTTTCAAGCTCACGAAGGTTGCGGGCGCCTATTGGCGCGGCGATTCGCGCAACGAAATGCTGCAGCGAATTTACGGCACCGCGTGGGCCAACGAGAAACAGCTCAAGGAGTACCTGACCCGGCTGGAGGAGGCTGAGAAGCGCGATCATCGGCGCATCGGCAGGGAGCTGGACCTGTTCCATCTGCAGGAAGAAGCGCCGGGCGCGGTGTTTTGGCATCCCAAGGGTTGGGCGCTTTTCCAGCAGCTCATCGCCTACATGCGCGAGCGGCAGACCGCGGCCGGATTCCAAGAGGTCAATACGCCCGAAATCATGGACCGGGATCTGTGGGTCAAGTCGGGTCATATCGAGACCTTCGGCGACAACATGTACATGACGACCACGCCGGATGAACGCACCTTTGCCGTCAAGCCGATGAATTGCCCGGGGCATATTCAGGTCTTCAAACAGGGCTTGCGCAGCTATCGAGAACTGCCGCTGCGCTTGGCCGAATTCGGCAAGGTGCATCGCTACGAGCCCTCCGGCGCATTGCATGGACTGATGCGGGTGCGTGCCTTCACGCAAGACGATGCCCACATTTTTTGCACGCCGGATCAACTCACCGCCGAGGCGGTGAAAGTCACTGAACTGATCTTGGGCATTTACCGGGATTTCGGCTTCGATGATGTGCGAATCAAGTTTTCGGATCGGCCTGCCAGGAGGGTGGGTTCGGACGAGATTTGGGATAGCGCCGAGATGGCTTTGCGGCACGCCTCCGCGGCCGCGGGCATCGAGACCACGCTGAACCCTGGGGAAGGGGCCTTCTACGGGCCGAAGCTGGAATTCGTTCTAAGGGACGCCATCGGGCGCGATTGGCAATGCGGGACCCTGCAGGTGGACTTCAATCTCCCGGGTCGCCTTGGGGCGAGCTACGTCGGCGAAGACAGCCATAAGCACACGCCGGTCATGCTGCATCGGGCCATGTTCGGGTCCTTGGAGCGCTTTATCGGGATTTTGATCGAACATCATGCCGGCAAATTGCCCACTTGGCTGTCCCCGGTACAGGCCGTGGTCATGGGAATTACCAACCATCAGGACAAATATTGCCTGGAAGTCGCGGAAAACCTGAAAAATCAGGGGCTTCGAGTAGAAACGGACTTGAGGTATGAGAAGGTAGGCTTTAAAATCCGCGAGCACACAATTAAGCGTGTTCCTTTCCTTCTGGTCGCGGGTGAGCGGGAAGTCGAGGGACGCACCCTGTCCGTACGCACGCGCGCCGGCGAAGACCTAGGCACCATGGAGCTCGAGAAGCTCTATGCCTTGCTTCGCGATGAGGTCGCGGGCCGCGGCCGTCTTGTTTAGGAGGATCGTGTATCGCAACGTCGAAGCGGGTAAGACGCAATGAGGAGATCTCCGCGCCATCGGTGCGAGTGATCGCAGCCGATGGGAGCCAAGCAGGGGTCATGACACGCGCGGAAGCGCTACAGATGGCCCTGTCACAGACTCTGGACCTCGTAGAGGTCTCGCCGATGGCGGAACCGCCGGTGGTCAGAGTCATGGATTTCGGCAAATTCTTGTTCGAACAAAACAAGAAGGCGCACGCGGCGAAGCGTAAGCAGAAGCAGATTCAGGTAAAGGAAGTAAAGTTTCGTCCCGGGACGGAAGAGGCGGACTACCAGGTCAAACTGCGTAGCATCATTCGCTTCCTGACCGAGGGTGATAAGGCCAAGGTGACATTGCGTTACCGCGGCCGTGAGCTCGTGCATCAAGACATCGGTCGCCGGCTGCTCACGCGGATTTCTGAAGACCTCGCACCGTATTCGGTGGTGGAGCAGAACCCGCTGATGGAAGGCAAGCAGATGATCATGGTGTTCGGGCCCAAAAAGAAGTGAGCGGCCAACCTTAAAAAGTTTGCCACCCCGCCTGTAGCGGCAGTCTTGCAAAGGATACCGATCCTTTGCCGGAGGGCTTGTGAGCAGGGCTATAAAATTAGGAGTCGATCATGCCCAAGTTGAAAACTAAACGGGCTGCGGCGAAGCGTTTTCGCAAAACGGCGAATGGCTTCAAACGCGGTCAGTCCCATCGTCGTCATATCCTGACGAAAAAGCCGAGCAAGCGTAAGCGCCAGCTGCGCCGCGAGATGCACGTCAGCGAGTCTGATGTGAAGCGCATCAAGCAATGTCTGCCCAACGCTTAAAGAATCAGGAGATAGAACATGGCACGAGTTAAACGCGGTGTCGTCGCGGGTCGGCGGCACAAGAAAATTCTCAAGAAAGCGAAGGGCTATTTCAATGCCCGCCGCAAAGTCTTTCGCACCGCCAAGCAGGCGGTCATCAAGGCCGGCCAATATGCATATCGCGGCCGGCGCGAAAAGAAACGTGAGTACCGCGCATTGTGGATCACGCGCATCAACGCGGCATCCCGCCTGTGCGGCATGACGTACAGCACGCTCATCGACGGGTTGAACAAGGCAGGTCTTGCGATCGACCGCAAGGTGCTTGCGGATCTGGCGATGCATGACATGCCGGCCTTTACAGCGATCGCGGAAAAGGCCAAAGCCAGCCTCGCGGCGTAAAGTCGTGGGCGCAGCGGAATCCCTGTCGGCGCTTGTGAACCAAGCGCTCGCTGACGTGGACGCGTCGACGGACTTAAGTTCGTTGGACGAGGTACGCGTGCGCCTGCTCGGCAAGAAGGGGCTGCTCACCGAGCAGCTCAAAGGTTTGGGGGCGCTCTCGGCCTCCGAACGTCCCGTGGCGGGCCAGCGAATCAACGATGCCAAGGCGGCCATCCATGCCGCCCTCGAGATGCATCGTATCCGTCTCGAGCAGGCCGCCATGGAGAAGGAGCTGTCCAAGGGGGCGATCGACGTCACCTTGCCGGGCCGCGGTCCGGACGTGGGCAGCGTGCACCCGGTCACGCGCACGCGCCTGAGGATTGAGCAAATCTTTGCACAAGCGGGGTTCACCGTGGTGTCGGGGCCGGAGGTCGAAGATGACTTCCATAATTTTGAAGCGCTCAACATCCCGAAGAATCATCCGGCGCGTGCCATGCACGATACGTTTTACTTCCCCGACGGCAGGTTGCTGCGCACGCATACCTCTCCGGTGCAGATTCGCACCATGCGTTCCCAACCGCCTCCCTTGGCGATCATCGCCCCGGGCCGCGTTTATCGCATCGACTCGGATATGACGCATACGCCCATGTTTCATCAAGTCGAGGGCATGGTGATCGGCGAGCGCGTCAGCTTTGCGAACTTGAAAGCGATGCTGCACACCTTCTTCGAGCAGTTCTTTGAACGGCCTTTGGCGATGCGGCTGCGGCCGTCGTATTTTCCGTTCACCGAGCCTTCCGCCGAAGCGGATATCGAGTGTGTTTTCTGCGACGGCAAGGGGTGCCGGGTTTGCAAGCACACAGGGTGGCTCGAGATCTTGGGCTGCGGGATGATTCATCCCAATGTTCTGTCGGCGGCGGGCATCGACAGCGAACAGTGGCAGGGCTATGCCTTCGGCATGGGAATCGATCGCCTCGCCATGCTGCGCTATGGCGTCGATGATCTGCGCTGGTTCTTCGAAAACGACCTGCAATTCCTCAAACAGTTTCCGTGAGCGCGCGACAGACATGAAAGTGACTTATCACTGGCTGAAGGAATTTGCGTCCATCAGCGCATCGCCCGAGGAGCTGGCCGCGCAGCTCACCATGGCCGGCCTGGAAGTCGAGTCCCTGGCTGCGGTGGTGCCGCCCTTTTCCGGCGTCGTGGTGGGACAGGTACTCGAAGCCGGCCGCCATCCGGACGCGGAGAAGCTATCGCTTTGCCAAGTGACCACTGACGGTAAGAATCGACTGCAGATCGTGTGCGGCGCAAAGAATGTCCGCGCGGGTCTCAAGGTGGCCGTCGCCACGGTGGGTGCCCGCTTGCCGAACGATGTGCTCATCGAGCGCGCCACGCTGCGCGGCCAGGAATCCAACGGCATGCTGTGCTCCGCGCGTGAACTTGGCCTTGGCGACGAGCACGACGGCATCATGGAGCTGGATGACTCACTGCCGCTCAATCAAAACGTGCGTGAGGCGCTGGATCTGGATGACTGCGTGTTGGACGTGAATGCGACGCCGAATCGCGGCGACTGCATGAGCGTGTTCGGCATCGCCCGCGACTACAGTGCGGCCCGAGAGCGGCGCTACATCCGGTATCCGGTTGCCCACATCGGCAGCAGTCAAACGGCCGTTTTCCCGGTGTCGCTCGAATCGCCGGGATGCCCGGTATTCGCGTCTCGTGTCATTCGCGGCGTGAGGCCGAACGCGCAGTCTCCCGAGTGGCTGCGCGAGCGTTTGCGCCGCGTTGGTATCAACAGCATTTCCGCGATCGTCGATGTCACCAACTACGTCATGACCGAGTTGGGACAGCCCATGCATGCCTACGATGTCGCCAAACTGGCAAAAGGCATTGCGGTGCGCGCGGCTGCGCCTCGGGAGCGCATCACACTGTTGGACGACAAGGAGTACGAACTCGATCCGCACTTCTTGGTCATCGCCGATGCGAGCGGCGCGATCGGGCTGGCAGGAATCATGGGTGGTCGGGGCACCGCCATTTCCGACGCCACCACCGACGTGCTGCTCGAGTCGGCGCATTTCACGCCGGACGCCGTTTTGGGACGCGCGCGCCGCTTGGGGCTTTTCACGGATGCCGCGCAACGTTTCGAGCGCGGCGTCGATCCCACCCTGCCGGCGATTGCCATTGAGCGGGCGACGGCGCTGCTGCATGCCTGTGCCGGCGGCGTGCCGGGACCGGTACAAGTGACGCGGCGCGCCGCAATTGCGCGCGACGAGTCATGGGTGCCGCTGCGCCGCGATCGGGTGACCCGATTGCTGGGCACGCCTGTGCCCGATGAAGAAGTGCACGCGGTCTTGGGCGCGATCAGCGAGGCTGTTGAAGCCACTCCGGATGGTTGGCGCGTGAGCAAGCCCGCACATCGCTTCGATATCCGAATCGAAGCGGATCTCATCGAGGAAGTCGCGCGGCTTAGGGGCTTCGATCGCATCGCGGAGATTCACGCGGTCGCGCAGCAGATTGCAGGCACGGCGACTGAAGCGCGCGTATCGAACGACCGGATTCTGGCAGCGATGGCGGACCGAGGCTATCGCGAAATCATCAGCTACGCCTTTGTCGATCCTCTCGTGCAGCAACAGCTGTTTCCGGACACGCCGACGCTCAAGCTTGCGAATCCTATTTCGGCCGATCTCAGCGAGATGCGCGTATCGTTGTGGCCCGGGCTCATCAATGCCTGCCGCGAAAATTTAAGAAGGCAGCAAACCCGGGTGCGGCTGTTCGAGATCGGCAGCAAATTTATAGTTTCTAAAAACGCACAGGGTCAGGAGTTGCGGGAAATCGAAATCCTGGCCGGTATTGCAACGGGCACACGCTGGCCGCAGCAGTGGGGCGTTCAGAGCGAACCCGTGGACTTTTTCGATGTGAAGGGCGATGTGCTCGAGGCATTGACGCTGACCGGTGATGTGGCCGCCATGCGATTCGAACCGGATTCACTTTCCGTATTGCGCCCCGGCCGCACGGCGCGAATTTACCGCGACGCTACGCCCATCGGCTGGATTGGAGAGATTCATCCTCAGGTTCAAAAGGCGCTGTATTTGCCGGCGACTGCATTTTTATTTGAATTAGAAATGGAATCAGCATTTCGTGCTAAAGTATTAAAATTACATAAGATATCCAAGTTTCCGAGTGTCCGGAGGGACTTGTCCATTGTGGTCGATGAGAGCGTCCCCCTCGCAGTTTTGCAGGAAAATGTTACTGTTAGCGCGTCAGGTCTATTGAGCGAGCTGCGGGTGTTCGATGTCTATCGGGGCCCCAGCATAGAAACTGGACGAAAAAGTGTCGCTTTAGGCTTGATTTTACAGGACTCTTCCCGCACTCTTACTGATATCGACGCAGATGCCGTGGTAACCGCGGTGGCTACCCGGTTACGGGATGTATTGAGCGCCACAATAAGAGATCAATAAGCATGGCAGCCCTGACAAAGGCGGAAATGGCCGAAGCCCTATTCGATCAATTGGGGCTCAATAAGCGCGAAGCGCGTGAACTCGTCGATCTTTTTTTCGAGGAGATTCGAGCTGCGCTATCCTCGGGCGAACAAGTCAAGCTATCCGGATTTGGTAATTTTGACTTGCGGGATAAGAATCGCCGTCCTGGGCGCAATCCTAAAACGGGTGAAGAAATTCCCATCAGCGCCCGTCGCGTTGTCACATTCCGTCCTGGTCAGAAACTGAAGGCGCGCGTCGAGGCATATGCTGGAACCAAGCAACAATAGCGAACTGCCGCCGATTCCGGGGAAGCGCTATTTCACCATCGGCGAAGTGAGCGATCTGTGCGGCGTCAAACCCCACGTGCTGCGCTATTGGGAGCAGGAATTCCCGCAGCTCAAGCCGGTCAAGCGCCGCGGCAATCGGCGCTACTATCAGCGCCAAGACGTGCTCATCATCCGGCAAATTCGCAGTCTGCTATACGAGCAGGGTTTCACCATCGGCGGGGCTCGCAATCGTCTCACGGGCGACGACGCGCAAGTGGACCTCAATCAAAGCCAACAGCTGATCCATCAAATGCGCTTGGAGCTGGAAGAGCTGATCAAGATTCTGCGCCGCTAGGCCAAGGCTCGAGCGGCACTCAAGATCTTGGAGCCCAATTGGGCTATCATTCGCGGTCTCGGTCGGGGCGTGGCGCAGCCTGGTAGCGCACTTGCATGGGGTGCAAGGGGTCGCAAGTTCGAATCTTGTCGCCCCGACCAATATTTTTCAATGCGGATATCGAGCAAACAAGCCCTGCCGTGTTCACGCCGGCGCGTCGCAAACGCGGGTCGCACTTCTCCGGAAATTGAACTAGGCTCCAAGCATCATGCGCTCCCGCACCATCCCCCTGTTTGTTGCTGCACTGTGCATAGCAGGCTGCGCCTCGGCGCCGCAACCACCGGCTGCAAAACCGGAGGCGCCGGTGACCGTGCCGGACACGCCGGTGGCGCAAGCGCAATCGCCGGTGCAATCGCCGCCGCAACCGTCAGCACAAGTGCAACCGGCAGCGCCACCGCCGGCAAAATCAAGCACTCCGCCGCCAGCGGCCACCCCGAAGCACAAACCGCCGGCACCTGTCGCGACTCAGGCGCCGGTCACACCGCCCAAGTCTGCTCCAGCAGCAGCAGCAGCGCCGCCGCCGGCCGCTCTGTCTCCCCCGGCGCCTACGCTTGATCTGACGAGCCTGGAACAGCGCCTTCGAGACACCAAGGCGATTGGGGTCTTCACGAAGCTGTCACTGAAGAACCAGGTCGACGATCTGCTTGCGGATTTCCGGGCGCTGTATAAAAGAGCCAAGCCGCCGCCAGGACCGGAGTTCCGGCAGCGTTACGATTTGCTGCTGCTGAAGGTCTTGAGCCTGCTGCAGGACGGCGATCCGCCGCTCGCGGCGGCAATTTCGTCCTCGAAGGAGGCGATTTGGAACATTCTCGCGGACCCCGACAAGTTGGCGAAGATCTAGGATTTTTGTTTAGGAGAACGGCATGGCACTGCGCATATTTGCTCTTACAATGATGATGGCGGCCACAATCGGTACCGCTCCGGTTCTGGCTGCCGACGATGCAGGATTCAGCAAGGATCTCAAAGCGACCATTGCACTTCAGGGGATGACCTGCGATCAGGTGATCAACGCCAAACGCAATGCTGACAGCGACTACACCGCAACGTGTAAGGACGGCAACCGCTATCACGTGTATGTGAACGCGCAGGGCCGGGTGATCGTGCAGAAGCTCTAACCGCCATCCCCGAGCCCATGAACACCGAAGCAAAGCTCGAAGGATCCTTCGCGCAATCGCCGTATGCCGCTCGCAGCGCACAGATGTTTCCGCATCTCACAGCGGTACAAATCGCCCGCCTCAGCGCGCATGGCAGCAAGAGCGCCATTCAAAAGGGCGAGGTGCTGGCCGAGCCCGGCGACCGGCTGCCGATGTATGTCGTGCTTTCCGGAAGCATCGAGATCGTGCAGCCAACCTTGACCGGGGAGACGCTCATCGTTGTCCACACCGCGGGAAGTTTTTCCGGCGATGTCGGCACCCTGCGCGGCATCAGCGCGGTGGTGCGCATGCGCGTTCGCGAAAGCGGCGAGGTGCTGTCGATCGACGAGGCGCATCTGCGCACGATTTTTCAGACCGACGCGGAGCTGAGCGAGCTTTTCATGCGCGCGTTCATTTTGAGGCGCGCGGCCCTCATTTCGACTCAAAGCAGTGACGTCGTGTTGCTGGGCTCAACGCACTCCGCGGGTACGCTTCGGCTGCAGCAGTTCCTGACCCGCAACACCTATCCGTTCGTGAATCTCGATGTCGACAGCGACCCGTCGGTCCGCGAGTTGCTGGACCGCTTCGAGGTCAAGGTCCAGGACATTCCGGTCGTGCTCTGCCGCGGTTCCGTGGTGCTCAAGAATCCGAGCAACGAAGAAGTCGCCGCCTGCTTGGGGATGAACCAGCAGATCGATGACGACCGGATTCGGGACGTCGTCGTGGTCGGCGCGGGGCCGGCGGGGCTGGCCGCGGGAGTCTATGGCGCATCCGAGGGCCTTGACGTATTGGTGCTCGAGACCGGCACGCCGGGCGGTCAAGCAGGGTCGAGCTCGAAGATCGAGAATTATCTGGGATTCCCCACCGGGATCTCCGGGTTGGCCCTCGCTGCCCGCGCCCTGATTCAGGCTCAGAAATTCGGCGCGGAAATCAGAACTGCGTACTCCGCGCTGCACCTGAACTGCGATGAGTGGCCCTATGCGATTGAATTTGCGAATGGCCACGCCGTGCGCACGCGTACCGTGATCATTGCCACCGGGGCCGAATATCGCCAGTTGGCGTTGGATAACGCGTCGCGCTTTCTGGGCATGGGAATCTACTATGCCGCGACGAGTACCGAGGCGCGGCGCTGTGGAACCGCAGAAGTCATCGTGGTGGGCGGCGGCAACTCCGCTGGTCAGGCCGCGGTCTATCTCGCGGCCACTTGCAAGCGCGTCAACTTGCTGGTGCGAGCCAACGGCCTGGCGGACACCATGTCGCAATATCTCATTCGCCGAATTGCAGACACGCCGAACATTATCTTGCGTACTCGAACCGAAATCACATCACTCGAAGGCCAGGAGCAACTTGCCCGCGTGAGCTGGAAGACCGCGCCGGGCAACGTGACCGAGACCCATGATATCGGCCACGTGTTTCTCATGACGGGCGCGCTGCCTTGCACCGGTTGGTTGAATTCCTGCATTGCACTCAACGAAAAAGGATTTGTGCGAACCGGCTCTGATTTGCGCCGCGAAGATCTGCCGCCGTCGAAATGGACGAATTCCCGTCAGCCCGAGTTTTTCGAGACCAACGTTCCCGGGATTTTTGCGGTTGGTGACGTGCGCTGCGGCAGCGTCAAGCGAGTCGCTGCCGCCGTGGGCGAAGGCTCAGCGTGCATACAGCAAGTTCACCGCGCGCTTCATGAATGAGCGGGTCCAATGGGGCGATTAGAGTTCAGTGACTTTTTCGGGACGACAATCGCCGGATAGCAGGTGAACGAGGCCGACCAGGTTCCCATGCAGGCGCCCGCGTCGATCGATATGGTTCTCGGGTAGGAGCGATTTTGCGCCGTTAACGATGAGGGGCTTCAGAATATGGACAGAAGCCTCACTCAGCGACAGCGCCCCTTTCTTGTACAAATACCAAGCATTCACAATTTGCGAGTAGCCATACCTCTTGCCGGATACCCGCCCTGACTGCATCCCCAGATGCACGCCGAGAAGTAGATTGCATTCCACCAAGCGTCCTTTTTTTGCCGCCTTCCGTGAGAATTCCTTGTCCTCGAGCCAGCCATAGAGAGCCAACCGTTCGTCGAATTGCATGTCGTCGATAGCCGACATCCTGAACGCCATGTTGCATCCATAGAGATCCGCGATATCGGACACGGTGCGCGGATCGGCGGGGCGGGGCGCTGCGATCAGGTGCCGCGCTTCTTGCCACGAGATGGGTTTCGTTCTTGCTCCATCACGAATCACGATGCCATTCACGCCGGCAATGTTCGATTCAGACGAAAACACTCCCGCACATAGTTCGATCCAATTCCCGGCAGGCGCAAAATCATCATCGAAAAAGACGGCAACGTCCGCGCGACCTCGCACCCGCTGCAAGCCCGAGTTGCGCTGCGCGGCCAATCCGGTGGGGCCGAAGACGTATTCGACGTTCAAGTCGGTCGCAAGCGGGACATCCACATCGGAGGCCGCCGTTGCAGAAATTACAATCATCGATGGGGCTACGGTCTGGTTTTCCAATAGACCGATCACTTGGGGTAGTGCCTGCGGTCTGCCCTTGGTGGCAAGAATGACTGCTACCCGAATCGGTACTGCGAGGTGTCCATTGCGGGAGACGGAAATCATTCGATGAGTTACTCAACCAGGCCCTTCGTATGTCGCCGCCGATATTGCGGCGGAATTGTTGTAAATGAATGACAGCGCGTGGTTCGCATAGTTCACTGCGCACCGCGACGCGCGATCTGCAAGGATGCACCAATAGAACATTTCGAATCGAGGAGTGCAAGGGGCCGCTTTCAAGGGATGATTTCAATTCGCGCCAGGCCAGCGGTAGGATAAGTCTTACGGCATGGCCGTATCCTGTGTGCTATTACATCCGGCGCTAATACGAAAACAAAGTCTTGCCTCATGAGCACTTCCACCATCCGCAGCGTCCGCATTTATCACAATAATCTTTGGGCCAGATATAAGGGCGCCATTTTCTCAAAGATCTTTGCGAATAGCGGCGGCAGCGGAGTGTCTACTGCATTCATACAAGTGGGAGAAACGGACCTCTATCGGCAGGATATGGGTGGGGTTGATCACTCGTATCACCAATACCCGTACAGTCTTTTGTTCGCGGGATCGTACGATCAGATTCCGCCGTACAAGTTGATCGCATCGCTATCGGCGGACTTGATCAAGAACCCCAGCGACCTGGTCATTCTGCCCGGCTATCACCGCCCGGAGTATTGGGTGATGTTGATCATATGCATCCTGCGGCGTCGCAGGCGCGCGGTATTCTGTGATTCAACCACCTTCGACCGTGCGAAGAATCCTTGGAAAGAAAAGGCGAAGGCCCTTTTCTTTCGGCAATGCGACGGCGTTTTTTGTTATGGAAGCAGGAGCAAGCAATACGTTGCGAGTTATGGGATTGACCCGCAAAAGATCTACGATGGTTGCCAGGCGGCCGCACTCGCGCACGATTACGACGCCGCCGCGATACAGTCGTATTACGGCAGCAACTCGTTCAGCTCGGCTTCTGCCTCTGCCTCTAAATTTCTATACGTGGGCCGCCTGGCAGAGCAGAAAGGACTCCTCGACTTGCTGGACGCCTTTTGCCGCATCCGGCAACAGATCCCCGAAGCCACGCTCGACCTGGTGGGGTCCGGATCGCTCGAGGAAGAATTGAGGCAAAGGTCGAGGCGGTTCGGAATCGAATCCGCCGTGGCGTTCCTGGGCATAAAGACTCCGGAAGACATCGGGCGATTGCTCATGAGGAGTGCCGCGATGATTCTTCCCAGTCATACGGAGCCTTGGGGGCTGGTGGTCAACGAAGCACTCAGCTTCGGTTGCCCGGTGGTGGTGAGCCACGTCTGCGGCTGCGTCCCGGAACTGGTTCGTGACGGCGTCACCGGATATTCATTCCCCGCCGGGGATGTGGATGCGCTGACCAATGCCATGATGAGCGCCGCGCGGTTATCCAAAGAGCGAAATGAGGTCGCTCGTCGATGCATGGATGTGATTGCAAATTTTACACCCGAGCGGGCGGCCACGCAGATCCTGCGCGGTTGCGTTTCCATTTTGAACGCACCACAATGACTTTCTGGTGCGCTTTTGGGGCCTTTTTACCCGCGGGGCGGAGATCCGCCGAGCAACTCTGTCACGCGCCGGATCCAGAAGGCGAATCGACTATGAATAATCATAATGGGACGCCTGGCATGCATATCGGTATTGACTGTACTGCGCAATGAAGCGGGTTTTAACCTATGGCACGTTTGATCTATTCCATGTCGGCCATATACGACTGCTGGAACGCGCAAGGGCGCTGGGCGATTATCTTGTGGTGGGACTTTCTACCGATGAGTTCAATTTGGGGAAGGGAAAGAATAGCGTCTTCAGTTACGCGGAGCGGTTCGCGATACTGAGCGCAGTAAGACATGTTGACAAGATAATTCCTGAAGATAACTGGGATCAGAAAGTGAACGACGTCCTCGCCAACGAAATCGATATTTTCGTGATAGGGGATGATTGGCGGGGCAAGTTCGATTTTCTCAAGGCCCATTGTGAAGTTACGTACCTACCCAGGACCGCGGGCATTTCAACGACCTACATCAAGTACCTGATTTCAGAGCAATGAAAAAGGCCGCAGCCGCCATAAAAGCCGGTGTTCGCACGATAGCCGCCGGTGTGTTTAGGCTCTGCGACTATCTGGTCCCGATGGATGATCGGATCGTGCTGGTCACTCTTCCCGATGGGGATGATCAAGGTGTTTCTCTGTGTCTGGCACTGGAGAAATTGCGCTGGAAAGGGAAAATTCATTGGCTGGTGCACCAAGACCCGGCCCCGTTCGGCGAGTGGCAACAGCGGCGCGGTTTGGGCAATGTCGATATTGCTTTTTCGCATCTGTATTCGCTTCGCGGCATTTGGGCTTATTTCAAGGCGAGCTACGTCTTTTATACGCACGGCGCATTGTTCAACTATGCCCCGCCGAAGGGCAAACTGGTGGTCAACCTATGGCATGGGATGCCGATCAAGAAGATTTGGCGCGGGGTGCCTGGATCTGAACTGCCGCTGTCCACCTATCTGATCAGCACATCTGCTTTTTTCAGCAATGTGCTCATCAAAGCGAGCGGATTCAGCTCAGATCAATTACTCGTGACCGGGCTGCCGCGAAATGATTTTTTGACCATGACCCGCCCTAAGTCTGTGGAATTTGTGGCGCGGTTACGCGGCGACGCCAAGCGCCTCATCTTTTTCATGCCCACCTATCGGAATTCGGCGCGCGGATTCATGACTCACGATGGGACGGAGACCAATACGGTATTGGGGTTGAACGAGGCGGATGCGCAGCAGCTGCATTCCTGGCTGGAAAACAATCGCTGCAAATTGATCGTAAAGCCGCACCCCATGTCCATCAATTCGGGAAAAACATTCGAAAATGACGCCCACTGGGCCATGATAGATGAGCATACGCTGTTCGAAAATGGTCTTGGTCTTTACGAATTGTTGGCTCAAGTAGACCTGCTGGTAACCGACGTTTCCTCTGTTTATGTCGATTTTTTGATCACTCAGCGCCCGCAGATCCTCTATTTCCCCGATATGCAACGGTATGAGGAAACACGAGGACTCCTGCTTCATCCCCTCGAGGACTATTCACCGGGTCCTATCGCGCAATCGTTTTCTGAGCTTCAAAATTGTCTGGACGCTTGGTTGTCGGGTGACGATCGTTGGCAGTCGCGCCGCACGCAGCTGCGCGACCTCATGATACCCGCATCGCCGCAATCCGCCGCGGAGTCATTGCTCGCCGCACTCGCCATCCACGCTTAGGGCTGCTGGTTGAATCTATGGCGCGGGCCGCTGCAGGATCCAGAAAGCCGAGCTGGGCGCGAATTTTTTCATGAAGGTATCGCGCCAATAGTGTCCGTTCCAGCGAAATGCCTCGCTCAGCAGCCAATCAACCATGACCAGCGGCATCACGGCAAAGGGCGAAGGTACTCCCAGTTTCTTGGCGATTACCGACAATGGGTTGAACATGCACGCGCGACGGGCCAGGACTTTGAATCCAATCGTGCGCACCAAGCTTTCGAACCATTCGACGGGCAGTCCGCGCTCGTTGGCGGTCAAGCCGGCCCGTGCCTTGCGCCAGTCGCCCATGGAAGAGATCGGTTCCCGCAAAACGAATAGTCCGCCGGGCTTGAGCACGCGGGCAATCTCTGCCACCACGTGACTGACGTTGGGGATATGGTGCAGCACGCCAAATGAGGTCGCCAGATCAACCGTGGCCGAATCGACTCCAATGTCGCCGATGGCGGAGGGCTTCAAATAGCTGGCCGGTTTGCCGCCGATATCGTCGTGCCACCATTGTTCCGCGGGTTCAATCGCTATGAACCGTCCGACGACGGGCGCGAGGGGAGTGATGTCGTCGCCGGCAGCGCATCCCAACGCCAGACAGGTGTCGAATTGCCGGTTGAGAAGACTACCGATCGCATGAAATCGGTTGAGCGCGTCGTACTCATAGGCATATTGGTTGTCCGCATCCGTAATCTTGTAGTGATTGGTTAGAAGATCGAAGTATCCGGAGACTTCACTTTCGTACCATTCGCGGATTTGGTCAGGCGAAAAACCGTCCCCGTAGAGCGTTCGGCCTGAGATCTCGTCTTCCGTTGCAGATGGAATCGCCATTTATGCAATCCTCACGCGCTAGGCAGCGGGGGCTTGCCGCAACACCAGTTTACGCAACACGCCGGATACTTCCTTGATCACCGGCCGGTCGATCGAGTAGACCATCGCGGTGAAAACGCCGATGGCCGCCAACGTGCGCAGGCCTGAGAAAACCGCGGAATGGATGTCGGATGTCAGCAATGGCTGCGTGTGATTCACAACCACCAGCGCTGCCGCGGGCAGCCAAAACGGCATGAACGCACGGGTGGCAAAACCGGCGATATCGCCTGCCCGGCCACCTAGAATACGTACCGCGAACGAGAAATCGACCATGCCGCTGAACAAGCGTTGCAGCGCGACGGCGATTGATGCCCCCCGCAAATCGTCGACATAGGCTCCAACCAAGGCGGCCAGCATCATACTGCCCGCATCCAGCATCAGAAGTCCGGTGCGCAATCTCCATTTACCAAAGGAATCAAGGGTCACGGAGCCGATCGGCGACAACATGCGCATCGGCAGAGTCAGCGCGATGGCGACTGCGGTCACTATCGCCATGTCCCATTTGCCGCGCCATACGAAATGCATCAGCCACGGTGCGAAACCAACCACACCCAGGCAGAGGACGCTGCATGCAAAGTGGATCACCGAACTTGCGCGCAAGAAGGCGCGGTTCAACGCCCGCGGATCCTGCCTCATGGCGGTAAAGATCGGGAATAACGTGTTGCCGATACCTTGCGCCAGCAATTGCCCGATGTTCGCCGTGAGCTGGAAGCCGAAATAATAGTAGCCCAAGGATTCCGCACTGATGGCGCGGCCCAGCACGAAGTAATCTCCTTGCTGCGAAAGGCCGGTCAGGAAGGCGGTGACGATCAGCCACTTGACCTGGCCCAGGATCGCAAGAAAACCCGTTATCGATAAGCCGAAGGACGCGATCGGTGTTGGCGTGATCCGGCGGTTTAGAAAATATCTGACGATGGTTGAGACGACCAGCCCCAGCCCGATGCTGTAGTACCTGGCACCCAAAAACGCCGAGATGAGAACGACGGCGACGTTCGTCGCGGCAACATAGAAATCGACCATACACATCTCGCGAAAGCGCAGATCGATGCTGAGGCGCGCGAACTGGATCGAAATCAGGGACGTAAAGGGGACGGAGAGCGCGGAGAGACCGACGACATAGACGAGTTCAGAGTTGCGGTAGAAGCTGCCGAACGCCAATCCGAGAGCCACGAGGACGCACCCGCCAATGAGGCCCATGTACAGGGAGAAATCGGTGTAGTCCCTCACCAAAGCCTGGTATTGGTCCTGCCTCTGAATGAGCATTTTTGATGCCCCGGCGTTTTGCAGACCGCCGACAAAAGTCAGTGCGACAGAAACCACCGCAAAAATGCTGTAGTCCCGTGCGTCGAGCACGAAACCCAGGACGATCTGCATGACGAACAGCAGCGCCCTGGAGAACAGCACGGAGACCGACATCCACATCATTCCGGATGTCGCCGAGGCGCCGAAGGATTGCTCTTTTCTCACGCTGTCCACAAAGGCGCACTGATGGCAGGATCAGTTTTGCGACGCATGTTCAAAAAGGCGTTCAACGCGGACGTCGTTATCGGCTCCCGCAGCTCAAGCACTCGCGGAGAAAAACGCGCCGATTCGTTTGCGCATATCGTTCGCAAGCGCATCAACGTACGGCTCGTGCATCATGCTGATATGGGTGCCGACAATTTCAACAATCTCCGACTGATGCGCGAATTCCTGCCAAATTCGGCCGATTTGCGGCAGGTACAATAACGGCTTCACGGTCGCCTCATATACAACGACGTTTCCCGAATAGCGCTTCGGCACGTGGGCAAATAGGGCCTGGAACAGGCGATTGACAAACGATTTGTGGACCGGCTGATAACGCGAGACGTCCATGATGCCGTTTATCGCATATCCGCCGCCGAGCTTTTGTCCGCGCTTCAGGCCGATGGCTCCCTTGCCGATCGCCGTGGCATTGTTCGTGATGCTCCATAGCAACGAGTGAAAGGTCCGGCTTCTCATCAGGTCCCCGTGACTGGCCCAACCGCGTACGTTGCGGGTGAGCTCAGACCAATAGCGCGGCTTCCAGCGGGACAATGCCACGCCGGTGTTTTCCGGCACGCCATCGATGACGAGGAGTGGTCCGACTTCGCGCCCGAGCGCACGCAATTTGTCGGCCATTGCGAGCGCGATGACTGCGCCGACACAGTATCCGCCCAGCAATAGGGGACCTTCGGGCTGGAATTTGTCCAGGGCTGCGGCGTAGAAATCCGCGAGCGATTCCACCGAGCTGCCAAATTCGACATCGGGCATGCGATTCGGCGGCGCTTGTATTCCATAGAAGCGGATCGCCGGCTCGAGACGCCGGGCCAAATCCAGGAAATCGGTCCCGGCCACTCCCGATGCGGAGTGGACGCAATAAAATGCCGGACGCGGCGCGTCGGGCGCTATGGCGCAATCGTTGATCGGCACGATCGTCCGCCCCGAGGCGCGGGAGGCGTGAGCGAACAGGGCGCTGGTATTGCGAGGCACGACGGTGCTCAATGGTGTACTCATCAACGAACCCGCGCCCGCGGTTGAAGTCCGGCAAAGCCGATCTCGAGGGTCAGGTCCCAATCAATGAACTTTATTCTAGACATATTGGGTCGCATGCGCGACTTGGAACGTCGCTCATCTATGCTCTTGTCCGTTTATCCAGGCCTACCTGAATTTGATGTCTGTCACCTATTGTCGGCGCTTTATTTATACCGAACAAACATTTTAGGAGCGACTTCAGATGGTGTAGGACGAATTGAAGTGCATGGTGCGGTTTTCACCGACAGGGCCTTACCCTAAGCCCATGGTAGCTTGGCCCAACTATGGCAGCTGAAACTTCAATTACGGCGGGTGCGACCCCCGCAAATTTGGTGTCGAATCCCATTGATGCCGGTTGGATCTTGGACGGCAACCCGGTGGCGCGTCTGCAACTCCTGTCGAGCAGCGCGGATGGGACGGCCAGCACTTATTTCTGGGATTGCACGGCCGGGCGGTTCAACTGGTTTTATAGCTTCGATGAGACCTTCCATGTCCTGGAGGGCGAGGTCAAGCTCAAATACCCCTCCGGGACATCCCACAGAGTCGTCGCCGGCGATACCGTCTTTTTCCCGGCCGGGTCAAGCGCCGAATGGACGGTGGATCGCTATGTCCGAAAACTGGCTTTCTGCCGGACACCGATCCCCAGGTATCTGACTTTCGCCCGACAAGTGGCTCGCCGGCTCAAGCGCCTTGCCCGCGGCGGCTCTGCCAAGGACGCCGCCTCGGGCTTGCTCTAGAGGGAGCAGACGCCGGTTTTCGAGGCGCTGCCGTTCCAGTAGGTCAGATCCTGAATGCCCGACGGCAGGCCGGCCGAGCCGTAGATCGGGACCCCCCCCTGGAAGGAGAACACGTCAGCGCCGCCTCGCGATAGCGTGAACAGCGGAGTTCCGGCCTGAGAGGGTACTTTGAATGAAACGACCCCGGCGGCTGCGTTCTGGGTGTAGGTCTTTCCGCCGACGCTGATCTTCAAGACGCCGGGACTCGTCAAAAACGCCAGCAATTCAATGTTGTTTTGCGGAGTACCGGTGGCGATGGTGACTTTGTCGGTTTGCGCAGGGCTTGCCGCCGTCGTCGCTTCACGGCGGTAGAAGTAGTACAGGACGTCATGGGTGATTTGGGGCTGCTGACCGCTCAGGAACCAGGCGGCATAGTAGCCGGTAAGATTGTAAAAACCCGTACCGATGGTTCGTTGCAAAGTGGTATCAGTGGTGGGTGCAATTGCGCTGGTTTCCGTAAAGTCATTCCAGGTGACCAACTGGATCCAGTCTGCGTCCCCTTGGATCGAACTGTTCCACGCATCTCGGAATGCCGCGCTGTTTCCGGCTTCCCAATAGACGGAATCCTTGGGGCGGTATTGCTGCGGATCGACCGGCATCATGAAAACCTTGCTGTATGTCTTATGCACGATTCCCGGATCGCCCACCTGGGCGCTGGAGTTGCCGACCGTAGCCGATCCCCAATCGCCAAACCCATAGGAGAAGGGCGCGAATGCATCCGCGGTGGCGGACCATCCCAAAAATGTCGGTACGAAGGCGACGTGAATACCTTGGGACGCCAGCCGGCTGATTACCGACTGCCACCAACTGGCAGGGTTCAAGGCGGCGTCAAATGCCGACACGACGAGGCGGCCATCGCTCAACCGGTAAGCGGCCGGGCTGGCGGCCGCTGCCGCGATGATCTCGACCACGGCATTGCTGTCCGAGCCGAGCGCGGTAATGTCCGGCATGACCACAATCTTGAAGCGAGAGTCGACGGCTTGCGCCGCTGCGAGCATCAGGTGCAGGGCGCTGTTGCTGTCGGTCGCATCGGTCGCCGACAACGAGTCAAACGTGAATCCGGTAATGCCGCGCGCAATCGCCGCGCTTACCTCTTGCTCCATGTGGAGCTGCCGCCAATTCGTATTGGTGCTTATCGCAACTCCCATGGGCCTTTGGCGAAGGAAGCCGCCTTGCGCCGCCCATTTGCCGGACTCGCCGCTTTTGCTTAGATAGTTCCGGTTGTAGTAATCGTTCGCCGATGCAGCATTGTCGATCGAAATTGGGTAGGGGTTGAAATAATGCGCAAAAACCCGCTTCGGTGAATTGAATAGAGTGGTTGCCGAGGGCATCGGCGCAGGCAGACAAGCGTCTCCACTATTCGTATTGGCAGGAGCCGAGGCTGTCGGGGGCGTGGCGGGCGCCGCCGGCGCGGTCGGTGTGGTCGGGGAAGTCGCGGTCGATGTCGTTGGAGGCGTTGGTGCGCTGTCGCTGGAGTTGCTGCTTGATCCGCAGCCGCTGATTGCGGAAACCAAGAACATCAATGTCAGCGGAGCCAATGCCGCCTGCGCGTTCGACCTGAATACCATAACCACCCGTTCCTTTGAAAATGTGATTTCCGGAACGCGAGCAGCTATAGAGTGAGTTCACAAAGATGGCTCTCATGCTATCTTCGGAAACCCCGCTATCTGTGACCCACAGACCGGAAGCTTTGCGTCACCGGCTTGCGCCGGGTATGCCCTTATCGAGATGGCAGTACATCAGAAGAAGCAAAAACGGGCACAGTGTCTTAGCGCACAGACAGGTAGAGAAATTGCGAGAACGAATTTGTGACGCAATGCCACGCACGGCGCGTGCGGCTGTGATGGCGAAGCGATGCGCCGATTGACGATTTGAGAGCCGGAAAGACGGCGTATTCTTCGCGTGCCGCTTTTATGTTCCCGCTGCAGGGCAAGGCGGTTCCGCCGGGCGGGAAAAAACCCGGGATGTCAAGTATGGATTGTCGAGGATAGATTCTTCCACGCCGGCGCAAAACTCGCTCGCGCCGGCGCGCGTATCGCTGCCTGCGTGTCGGCAATTGCCGACGCCTCAACGGCCGAATTCACGGGATGAACCCGCCGTGTCAGACCACAACTTACGTAGAGCAGGGCTGATGTCTGGCATCTTTAATTGCGCATGTCTGGCGAACTACGGCCTCAAGGATCCGCTTGGGTGGGTTTGGGGGCGATTGATGCGAATATTGATATACAGCGCCAATTTTGCGCCTGAGCCGACCGGCATCGGCAAATATTCAGGTGAGATGGCCTGGTGGCTCGCCGAGCATGGGCACGAAGTTCGAGTGGTGTGCGCGCCGCCCTACTATCCGGCGTGGCAGGTAGATGAAAAATATCGTTGGCCGCTCTTCCGCCGCGAAAAGTGGCATGGCGTCGATGTCTGGCGTACTCCCCTCTGGGTTCCAAAGTCCCCGCGCGGGCTCTCGCGAATATTGCACCTTCTTTCGTTTGCGATCAGTTCGTTTCCGGTGATGCTGTGGCAGATCGCGTGGCGGCCCGATGTCGTATTGACGGTGGCTCCGGCTTTCATGTGCGCGCCGGCCGGCTTGTTGACCGCATGGCTGTGCCACGCCAAGCGATGGCTGCACCTGCAGGACTTCGAGATCGACGTCGCATTCAGCATGGGACTGTTGAAGGGAAGGCTTTTGCAGCGGATCGTATTGCGCATGGAAAGCTCGCTGTTGCGACGCTTCGACACCGTATCAACGATCTCCAGCCGAATGATTCAGCGCCTGCTTTGCAAGGGTGTGACCGCCGGCAAAACCCGTTACCTGCCGAACTGGGTTGATCTTTCCCGAATCAAGCCCCCGAAGAATGGCAACTACCGCGAGAAGCTCGGAATAGCCGCGGACGCGATCGTCGTATTGTTCTCAGGGACGCTGGGTGGCAAGCAAGGGCTGATGGTGATACCCGAAGCCGCCAGACTCCTCGAATCGCGCCGCGACATCGCGTTCGTCGTCTGCGGCGACGGGGTCATGAAGCCGCAACTCGAATCCGCGGCGGCCGGCCTGACGAATATTCGCTTCCTGCCGCTGCAGCCTGTCGGTCGTGTCTCGGACTTGCTCGGCATGGCGGACATTCATCTGTTGCCGCAGAGCCCTGATGCCGCCGATCTGGTGCTTCCTTCGAAACTGAGCGGCATGCTCGCGAGCGGCCGGCCGGTGATCGCGACATGTCGTCCGGGGACCGAAATCAGCGAGATTGTCTCCACGTGTGGCTTGGTCGTGGCGCCGGAGAATGGCAGAGAGCTTGCGCTCGCGATTACCGAACTCGCGGACAACCCGGACGCCAGAGTCTTGCTGGGCGGCCGGGCGCGGAGTTTCGCAGAGAAACATTTCGAGCGCGACGCCGTTTTGAACACCATGTTTGCACCAGCCGCGGTCGAGTTGGCCGAAGTGCCGGATGACATGGCTGCGCCGGATGACGTGGCCGCGTGAAAGAAAAGACACTAAAATCATCTCGTTAAGACAGGAAGTCGCGGTACCTTTGAAGTACTCTTTAGGTAGGGACTGGCATCAGCAAGAAGTAAAAAATTATGAGCGCAGCGCACGCAGACGTGAATCTTAAAACTCAGCGCCCAGAACGCCTTCGCCGCGGGTTCGGTCTTTTGGCGCTCTTGTGCGTCTGCGCTCTTGGTTTCGGCGCGGCACCGGCAACCGCACAGCCGGAATATCTGTTGGCTCCGGGTGATATCTTGAAGATCAGCGTGTTCAAGAATCCCGACTTGAGCCTCGATGTTCGGGTATCCGAGTCCGGTGCAATCGGTTATCCGCTCATCGGCTCTGTGCCGGTGAAGGGCCTGACCCTGCCTGCAGCGGAAAGCAAGATCGCGCAAATGCTGAGAGACGGCGGTTTTGTCGTCAATCCGCAAGTGAATATTCTGCTGACCGAAGGATTTGGGAACCTGGTATCCGTGATCGGCGAAGTCAATAAGTCCGGTCGATATTCCGTCGACGCGGCGGGCGGCCATGTTTCTGGAATGCTTGCCGCGGCCGGGGGAGTCTCGCCGACCGGCGGTGAGCTGGTCTCGGTTTCCGGCGTGCGCAGCGGCAAGCAGTTTCGACGAGACGTTGATATCGTAAAGATGTCATCGACCGGAAATACAGCCGATGACATTGAGCTGTATGGCGGTGATACGGTCTATGTCAATCGCGCCCCCTTGTTCTACATTTATGGACAGGTCCAAAAGCCCGGTCAGTATCGGCTCGAGCGTGCAATGACGGTGATCCAGGCGCTCGCTACGGGGGGCGGCCTCACAGGCAAGGGAACACAGCGCGGCATCGTTCGACACCGCCGTGACGCCAACGGAAAAGTGAAGGAAGAGGGCGTTTCAATGGATGACGACGTCCAGGACAAGGACGTGATTTACGTCAAAGAGAGTTTGTTTTGATCAAGTTCAATTCACCTGGTTGCCGCCACGGAGGCCGCGCTTAGCATGAGCTTCAATCAATTTCTGGTGATTCTGCGCGCCCGGTGGCGGCTTGCCGCGGGCATCTTCCTGGCCGTGGTCCTCCTGGTTGCATTCGCGAGCTTCGTCTGGCCCAAGCAATACACCGCGATTGCTTCCATCGTGGTCGACACCAAAACCGACCCCGTCGCCGCGGGTGGCGCCGCCGCGGGCATGGGTGGACAGCCGCTGGCCACGTACGTCAATACGCAAGCCGACATCATCTCCAGCGAACGCGTGGCACAGCGAGTCGTGAAGACGTTGAAGTTGGACCAGCAACCTGAGGCCAGGAAGCTATGGGCGAAGGGCACCGGCGATGACATCAGCGTTACCATCGCGAACTTTCTTCTCGAGAAAAAACTTCTCGTCGCGCCCGCTCACGACAGCCCGACGCACGCGAGCAACGTCATCGATATATCGGTCCAATGGTCGGACCCGATTACGGCCGCGGCACTGGCCAACGGTTTTGCGCAGGCCGCGATAGAAACCAATATCGAATTGAAAGTGGAGCCGGCCAAGCAGTACGCAAGCTGGTTCGATCAGCGCTCGCGTGCGCTGCGTGCGGATCTGCAGGAGAAGCAAAAGCTGCTTTCCGACTTTCAAAGCAAGAATGGGATCATTGCGACGGACGAAAAACTGGACGTCGAAAACGCGCGCCTGGCCGAACTGTCGACCGAGTTGGTCAATATCCAGACACAGCGGCAAGACAGTCAATCGCGCCAGCATCAGGTCGGTTCGGACATCAATTCGTTGCCTGAAGTGCTGCAAAGCCCGGTCATTCAGACGCTCAAGGCCGCCTTGTCGCAGGCGGAGGCAAAGAGGCCGGATATTGCCTCGCGCCTCGGCAAGAACCATCCTGACTATCAGGCAGTGGAAGGGGAGATTTCCAATCTGCGAAGCCGCATAGCGCAAGAGAGCGCCAATATCGCGGCATCCCTCGGTAGCACGACCCAGGTCAATGTGCGCCGTGAGAACGAGGTGCGCCTGGCGCTGGAGGCCCAGAAAAAGCGCGTCCTCGAGTTGAAATATCAGCATGACCAGGCAGCGATGTTCCAAAGCGACGTGACAGCGGCGCAGCGTGATCTGGACGAAGTGTCGCAACGCTTGGCACAAAGCAACTTGGAGAGTCTGACGCAGCAAACCAACGTGGTGCAATTGAGTACCGCATCGGTGCCCAAGGAGCCTTCCAGTCCCAAGCTCATCATCAATTTGATACTCGCGGTATTTCTGGGCGGCGTTCTGGGAATCGGGGGTGCGGTGTCGGCCGAGCTGCGCAACCGCTGCGTGCGCGAGGACGAGGATATGCTGGAAGTTCTGGGAGTGCCCTTGCTCGGCAAGATCCCTTTCATCCAAGTGCGTGCAATCGATGCCCGTGCGCCGCAAACGGCAACGGGCCGGCTCGAACCATCGGTAATTTGAGTGTTTTCGCCGTTCAAACCAAGAGCTTCAAATGAACAAAGTTGCCGATAGGCCCATGATGATCAAGCGCCAGGATGCTCCACAAGATCGCGGCCGTGCGATAGGCGCAATACTCGTGGAGCAGGGCCGGCTGAATACCCAGGACGTGGACGACATTCAGCGCTTTGCCAATGCGCACGGGGTGCGATTTGGCGAGGCGGCCGTGCAGATGAAACGCATCACGGAACACGACATCGAGTCGGCGCTGGCGCAGCAATACAATTATCCGGTATTGGCACGGGGCGGGGTGGGCGGCGTGGCCGATGATGTCATCGCGGCCCATCAGCCGCAGAGCGAAGCGGTTGAACCGCTGCGCGCGTTGCGCAGTCAATTGATTCTGCGTTGGTTCAACAGCGCCAGCCGCAAGGTGTTCGCCGTCACCAGCCCCGAACGAGGCGAAGGCCGCAGCTGGCTCGCCGCCAATCTGGCGACGATGTTCGCGCAGCTCGGGGAGCGAACGCTGCTGATCGATGCCGACATGCGGCATCCGCGCCAACATCGACTGTTCAATATCGACAATTCGGTGGGGTTGTCCGCTCTGTTGACGGGACGCGCGGGCCGGGAAATCGCCCGCCGGATTCATCCTCAGCTGCGATTGTTCGTGTTGCCGGCGGGTATCATTCCCCCCAACCCCCAGGAGTTGCTCGCTCGTCCGGTTTTCGAGGTGATTCTCGATCATTTTGCCGCTCAATTCAGCCTGGTGATCATCGATACGCCCGCGGTATCGGAAACCGCGGATGCGCAGATCCTGGCGGCGAACGCCGGCAATGCAGTAATGGTTGCGCGCCGCAATCAGACACGGCAGGCGAAGTTGGCCGCGGCGATGCAGATATTGGCCGACACCGGCGTAAACGTCATCGGCAGCGTTCTCAATGAACATTGAGCGGTAAGGTTGCTGTAGCTTCGCGACCCCTGTTGTTGCATCGGATTTGGCCCAAGATGAAGACAAAATCAGCCACCGACGTTTTTAGCTTACGGACGCTATTTGCACTGGTGATAGTGCTGATCGAAGTAGTGTTCATCAACAGCCTGGCCTCGGCCGGAATCGAACTCATACTTTCCAGCGTCGTCGTGACGATAGCGCTGCTGATACAGCTGAGATTCGGCGTGCGGCAGGACGCCGCTTCACCGGCGGACATCGTCGTTTTCATTTTCAATTGGTTGTTTCTCGATCTGGCTCCGAAGGTCCAGTTGATGAGCATGCCGCAGCGACTCATCAATACTTCCACCGTTACGGTGGACGGAGTCGCGCTGACGAATCTGGTTTGCGCGCTCTTCATGATCGCCTTCACGGTTTTCTACGTATTCTTGAGCAGGCGCGGCGAAAACCCGCAGCCAACCCTGGCCGCACCGGTCGAACCCCGCCGGGAGTTCACTGCGGGCGCCGTCGGACTCGCGCTCTTTTTGTGCATCGCCGTCGTGGTAGTGGCGGCGCCGGGCGCGTACCGATCGGTTGAGAATGCGGAGGTGGCCTCGCCGGCTTCATTGGTGATGAACAGGTTCCTGCTGTTCCTTCCTTCTGCGACCCTCTTGATTCTTCTGCATGAGACGGTCCGATCGGGCCGCAAACTATTGTTCAGCCGCGTCTGTGTGCTGCTGCTGCTGCTGCTGCTGGTGATCGCCACGGAGAACCCGTATACCGAGAAGCGCAATGCGCTGGGCCCCATCTATCTCGCCCTGCTGCTCGTTCTATTTCAGAACTGGTTTGCAACCGGAACCAGGCGGCTGCTATTGCTGGTCGGCAGCATGGTTTTGATTTTTCCGGCGATCGCCATATTCACCCACAACCACCGGCAATCGCTGGCGGACGTATCCTTTCGCCAGTTTTCAGATCAAATCGCGGATCATTACTTTTCAGTCAACTATGATTCTTGGGCCAATATCTATACGGCCGTGGAAATCGTGAAAGTACACGGCATGCAGTGGGGCCATCAATTGCTGGGTTCCCTGTTGTTTTTCGTGCCGAGCTCGATTTGGAGCACGAAACCGCTGGCAACGGGAATATTCCTGGCCGACTACCTCATCACAAACTACAGCATGTGGTTCACCAATCTATCGGCGCCCCTCGCCGCCGAGGGGTACCTGGACTTCGGGCCGGCGGGCGTCGTTCTCTATGCGTGCATTCTGGCCCTGTTCGTGGCGCTTTTGAACAGACTTGCGCTGCGTCGTGATGGATGGATCGCGTTTCCGATGGCAATTTACGCCTCTATTTTTTTGATGATCGTCTTGCGTGGATCGCTGATGATTGCGCTGGGATTCGGCAGCGCGGCCTTTCTCGCATTCTGTTTCGCCGCTGTGCTGTTGTCGGTGAAAATCGGCGTGCGGCACCGGATTCCCACCCGAATGGGCGCCCGCCCCACGATGGTCGGATGACGCGCTGCGTGTCGTTCGTCGGTCCGCTGCCGCCTCCCGTCAATGGCTTTTCAAGCGTGTGCGGGATGATGTTGGATCGGCTGAGAACACGCATGCCGGTAGAGGTGTTCAACAGGGCGCCCAAGTTGCGTGCCCGGGCATTTGGCGTGCTCGAGCAGCTTGCCAAACCTGTGAAGTACTTCGGCATGTGCCTTGCCCGGCGCGACATGGTCTGTTATCTGGCGCTGTCCGGCGGCCGCGGTCAACTCGTCGATGTGTTCTATGTGCTCATCAGCAAGCTGTTCCGGCGGCCAATCTTTGTTCATCATCATAGTTTTGTTTATATCAATTCGCCTTCGTGGTTCAACAGATGTTTTTTCGCCCTCGTGCGCAATGCGGCGCATATCGTGTTGAGTCCGAATATGGGCGAAACGCTGGCGAGGGTGTACGCGCTGAGTCCTGCCGCCGTCCGGGTGGTCTCGAATGCGGCCTTTTATGATTCGGACGATGATCCGCGCGCGCCCGGCGACGATGCCGCGCCGCTGCACCTGGGATTCCTGTCAAACATCACCATCGAAAAGGGTATCGTTGAGTTCTTCGGCATCCTGGAGAGGCTGAACCAGTGCGGCGTGGAATACCGGGCGCATATCGCCGGCCCGGTGGCGCCCGATACACGGCAAACATTCGAGAAATTGCTCGGGGCTGCAAAAGACGTGGACTACGTGGGTCCCCTATACGGCGCTCAGAAAGAGCGGTTCTATCGTCAGTTGGATGTTTTTCTTTTCCCAACCAATTACGCGAATGAGGCTGAACCGCTGGTCATCTACGAGGCGATGCGGCAGGGCGTACATGTCATGGCGTGCGATCGGGGGTCGATAGCCGAGATGCTCGGCAATGGCGCCGGTCTCGCCTTTCCCAGGGAACACATGGTGGAATCAGCGGCCGCGCATATCGCGAGATTCAACGAAGATCGGCAGGCGTTGCGGGCCGCGAAACGCATGTCGTTGCAGCAAGCGCAGCGCGTGCGCTGCGCGAGCAAGGTGGCGCTGCAGAATTTGCTGGCTTGCATGCAAGGCACGTATGAACCCCTGAGATTATCACTGTGAAAAAAAATCTATGTCGGATGGTGTTGGTCTTTGGCATGGGGGCATGGGCGTCGGCTTCGATGGGCGGGGCGGTTGAATACAAGGATCCGCTTGATATCGCCGTTGCGCCACTCGACGAAGCGGCCGCGCTGCAGAGAAGCAACCGGCTGATTCTGTACGCCGGTGATACGTTCAGCTACGACAACAATGTCTATCGCCTGCCCGCTTCGGTCACCGACCTGACCCCGCTGCCGGGCATCGGGCGCAACCCCAGCCGGGAGGACGACATTGAATCCGTGACGGGTGGGCTCGACGCCGAATGGCTCTCGGGAGCCAGACAGAGCGTCGATGTGAATCTGCGCGCCGACTACAATCGATACATTCGAAACACCGATCTCAATAATCTTTCGAGCAATGACCGTGTGGCGTGGAATTGGGGTTTGGGCACCGCGCTCTCGGGCAAGGTGGGCGCGGACTACACCCGGGTGCTCGGCGGATTCTACAACACGGCGGTATATACGCGCGACATCGTGAACAGATCCGATTATTTTGCGTCCCTGCGCTATCAGGTCGGTCCGCGGTGGGGGATATTCGGCGGTCTGATGGGTTCGGATTACACAGTGACGCCCTCGCAGGCGACCTTCAATAATTCCAAGTCGAAGAGCGTCGACGTGGGCACCGACTACACCATTGAGATGAACCGGCTGGGCTTCGATTATCGGTACAACGACTCACGTGCTTCGAATAGCACCCTGGTGAACGGAGTGCTGTTCAATCCGGACTACCGGGAAGAACGGGCCCGTGTGCTGCTCAGGTATGCGCTGACCGACAAGACAATTCTCGATGCCAGCGCCGGATATTTGAAGCGCGAGTATCCCAGCAACGCCATCGGCAGTTTTTCGGGTGAGATCTGGCGCGCCGCGTTTCAGTGGCAGCCGACCCCAAAGACGCAGCTGCTGGTAGGGGTGTGGCAACAGCTCGATGCGGATCTAACTTCGCAGACAGACTACTTCAAGGATAGGGGCGTCAGCCTCACGCCCGAATGGATTGCGTCGGAAAAGCTGACGTTCTCGGCCACGCTCTCGCGGGACACCAATGATTATCTAGGTTCGAACCCCGCGGGTTTCGTCACCGTTGTTACCACACAGGCGCGGCATGACACGCTGACCGGGGAGACCGGCAGCCTGGTATACACGCCCTTTCGGGCGATCGTGCTCACCTTCTCCGCCGCCCATGTAAAACGCGACTCGAATATCGCGCAGTTTCAATTCAATGATTTTCAGGGCAGCGCCAACATCACCTATCGATTCTTCCGCTATGGCGACAATCAATGATGAGCTGCCGCGCTGCGTCTGGTCTCAATCAGAAACAAGACTCCGAGAAGCGCCGCCTGCAGTGCGCAGCCCAAAAGCCGGATCATCGTTCCTTCGTTCGGGTTCAGCCGGGTAAACAGCGAGGTGGCGACGATCATGAACGCGGCGCCTGCCGTCGCGCTGACGATTTCGCGTGACGCCTTCAGCTCCGCAAGAAAATACAGTGAGAACGGCGATTTCACGATCTGAAATGCGGCCGCGATCGAGGCAATGAGGCCGGTTTCAAGCGCGACCGCATAACGAGGCGGCAGGAACGGAATGCCGAGCCGCAGCCCCACGAACACCGCGCCGCACGCGCATACGGAGATTGCGGTGAACAGGCGCAAGCTCTGAAGGCAGATTTTGCGGCGCAGCGCCATGTCGCCATGCGCGGCGGCAAGCTTGGTGATGATGATCGGCGTAATGATCAATGGAATGAAGGTCATCATGTTGAATATTTGATTGCCGATGCTATAGATGGCGTTTTCGGACGCTCCGCCGTCGCCAAATATGATTTTCCGTTGGATCAACCACTGCGAAAATGTGACCGCCGAGACGACCAGGATCTGCTTCGCTCCATAGGCGAACAATGTCTTGGTCTCGATCCATGCGTCGGGCAGGCGCTGGAAAGAACCGGCCGATTGCGGGGATCCGGATTTGACATGACGCTTGATGAGTGCGGTTGCCATGTATGAAACGCCGACAACCTGCGCGCAGATCAAAAAAAACATCAGATCGACACCGGATGTGGCGGTGCCGGCGAAGCAGGCGAAGCCCACGAAAATGAGCGAGGTGGCCATGTAGCAGATGCCGACATTGATGCTGGCATCCAGCGCAAATGACATGGCTGTCAACAGCGATGTTGAAATCATGAATGAGGAGTAGATGCAAACCGACAGGATTGCCGATCCCGGAGAACCCGACACTTTGAGCTGGGAGGCGAACACGGCGCAAATGACGAGGCAGGCGAGAATAGTCCCGGCGAGCGCCAGGGCGCAACCTGCGGCAATCGTCGGACCCACGGGAGCCGCGTCTTTGAGTTTGCGCGTCAGCTGCGCATTGATCGACAACTCGATGCCGAACGAGCAGAAGGCGACGGTCGACACGGCGGTTGCAGTCAAGTAGCTCATCTCTCCGAAGCTGCTGGGCGCGAATCGCTTGATGGCGACGAACATCCCCGCGGCATTGAACACTCGCGCAATCAGCGACAGCGCCAGATAGACGCTGTTCTTTTTAAATCCTTGCATGGATCGGGCGTGCAGGAGATCCAACGCAGACCATCAGTGGCGGAAGGTTGCTGAACACGGAGCTGCGCGAGCCGACCACGGCGCCCTTGCCCACCGTGACGCCCGGCGCGACGAAGACATCGGCCGCCAGCCATGCTTCATCTTCGATGACGATGGGGAATGCCTGGATGTCGAATCTGGGAGAGTGAATGTCGTGGGTGCCTGCGCATAAATAGCTCTTCTGCGAGACGACGACATTCTTGCCGATTGTAATTTCCGCAAAACAGTACAGAACAGCGTGGTCGCCTATCCAGGAGTGGTCGCCGATTTGCAGCTTCCATGGATACGGGATGGTCACGCTGGGGCGAATGATGACGCCCTTTCCGATCCGAGCGCCGAATCTGCGCAACAACCAGCGCCGAAATCCATACATCACCTGCGGCGATCCCCGAAACAGAGTGGCTTGAACGAACCACCACAGTTGCACGATGAGTCCGGATCGGCCCCTGAAGTTGGGCGGCAGTCGAAAGCTCTTGAGGTCCTGTATTTCCGGGGTACTCAAAGCGAACAAACCCCGCGCCGGGAGGCGCTTCCGCTCCAGTAGGTCATGTCAAGCACGCCCGAAGGGAGGCCGGCGTGGCCGTAAATTTGAATGGGGCCTTGGAACGAAAATACCTCGGCCCCTCCGCGTGACAGCGAAAAAATGGGCGTGCCCGGTGCGGTATGCACTTTGAAAGAAGTGATCCCGGCAGGCGCGCTCTGCGCCGAAGTGTGCCCGCCGATCGTAATCTTCAGTTCTCCTGGGGCGGTCAAGAACGCCAGCAGCTCGATATCATCCTGCGGGGAACTGTTGACGATTTTATTGGCTGCAGATTGCCCCGGACCGGCGGCGTCGGTGGGTTCACGCCGGTAGAAAAAATAAAGCACGTCATGGGTAATGAGCGGCTGTTTACCCGTCAAAAACCAGGTCGCATAAAAAGCGTTCAGGTTGTAAAACCCGGTACCGATATCCGTCCTCAGCGTCGCATCGGTGTACGGCTCAATTTCACTCGATTCCGAGAAATCGCTCCAGGTCACCAGCTGCACCCAATCGGCATTTCCGCTGATGGAACTCATCCATGCGTTGCGGAAAGCTGCACTGTTGCCGGCTTCCCAATAAGCCGAGTCCTTGGGCCGGTATTGCTGGGGATCGACCGGCATCATGAAGATTTTTCCATAGTTGCGGTGCGCCATTTCCGGATCGCCTTTCATGCCATCGGAGGCGGCGGCAGTGGCTGTCCCCCAATCGCCAAATCCATAGCTTAAGGCGGCAAAAGCGCCGGCGTGGCCCTTCCAGCCCAGAAACGTGGGTACGAAGGCGATGACAATGCCGCGCGACTTGAGCTGTGCAATGACTGATGCCCACCAATCCGGCGAATTCGCGCCGGCATGGAAGGCAGATACCGCGAGGCGCCCATCATCGAGCCGGTACGCAGCCGGGCTGGGCGCGACAGCGGCAATGCTGCTCACGACCCCCTCGGCATCCGACTTCAAGGCGGCAATGTCGGGCATGACCAGTATCTTGAAGCGCGGATCGACGGCTTGGGCCGCGCGCAGCAGCAGCTGCAAATGCGTATCGCCGCCGCCGGCCTCTTTTGCCGACAAGACATCGAAGGTAAAGCCGGTGATGCCGCGGGCAATCGCCATCCGCACTTCACGCTGCATATTTAACAGTTGCCAATTACGGTCCGAGCTGACATCCACCGCCAGGGGCCGTTGGCGCAGAAAACCCCCATTCGCCGCCCACTTTCCGGACTCCCCGTTCTTGTTCAGGTAGTGGACGTTGTAGTATTCGTCTGACGCTGACTTGTTCCCCACGGATAACGGAAATGGATAAAAATAGTGGGCGAACACCTTTTTTGAGGAACCAAAGAGGGCGCCGGCGCTGGGCATCGCGAACGGCAGGCAGGAATCGTCATCGACCGTGTTGGCGTTTTGCGACAGCGAATTGGCGACGCTCTTCGATGCCGAAAAGACGGCGACAACAGAAATTAGGGAACTTACTATGGCGGTATTATTTCGGCGCAACATGCTTTCACTCCGTGCCGTTACCATTGTGCGGCCGTGAGGTTTGGAAATCTGATCCATGTCAACTCCTACGAACGTCACCAGCTTACAACATCAATGCCCCGGGACTATGATCGAAGAAATGTCGGGACGTAAATCTTTGGAACAGCCGCTAACTGCCGAACAGGTTGAGCAATTTTTTCAAGAAGGCTTTCTCGTCATCGAGAAACCTCAGATACCCGCGGCTGAGCTGGAATGGTGCCGGGATATTCTGATGCGCATGATTCTCGGCGGCGAGCGGCGCAGCGAAGGCAGAAATCTGGATTTGACCGCGAAGGACGGCGCGGGTGATATGAGCTCGCCCAGTGTGCTGCAGCCGTCCCTGTATGCGACCGAGCTGCGAAAACTGTCCTATCGAAAAACGGCGCTGGCGACCGCGCGGCAACTACTGGGAGCGAACGCCGAATTTGCCGGCGACCATGCGATATTCAAACCCAGTCACCGCGGCCATCCGACGCCATGGCATCAAGACGAAGCATTCCGGGAACCAGGTTTCGACTACAACGAGCTGAGCATTTGGATCGCGATCACCGAGAGCACCGTCGATAACGGCGCCATGGCATACATACCCAGATCGCACCGGTTGGGATTGCTCCCGCACCGGCTGCATGGCGGGACGAAGGGCGCGAATACTATCGAGTGCTACGAGGGATTTGATCCGCAGACCGCGGCCGTGCGCCCCATTCCGGCGGGCGCCATGATCATTCATCACGGCCTCACGGTGCACGGCGCCTTCGGCAACAAAACCGACTCATCGAGGCTAGCCTATATTTTGCAGTACACCACGCCGGTCAAAATGAGCAAGCACATCCGCAAGTCGCCGTGGCTTGATGACTTGCGTAGTGACAACCAACAACAGCGTAAGAGCTACTTGATGCACGGTGGCATTTTTCCGGAGTTATGGCGGATACTGCGCTCCGATCGGCACTCGCATCGTCATTTCCTGTCATTTTTCTGGCGTCGCCGGGTCATTCGGATTCGCAGCCTGTTCATGAGTTAGCCAGGAGCCCGCCTCAGTCAGGCTCCTAGATTCATCTAAGCCGCAACCGCTCCCCGTATCCGGTCAATTCCAAATAGCCGCGGCCCACGAGCTTGTCCTGCTCGAGAGCGCGCACCGCGCCCTCCCAGTAGATGGCGCCGGTCGATAACCGTGTGTCGTTCTCCTGATCGTCGAGCAGGGGCTGCAAATTGATGGTGCGCGTGCCGGCGCGAACCGCCCACTCGACCGGATAGTCAATGCCGGTGCGTGGCGATATCCAGCGCCGGCCTGCTCGAAAGTCCACATCCGCGATCCCAAGAATTTGTGTCGCGCCGTCGGCGCTGCGCAGTGTGCCGCCGGCCCAACGCGGTTCTCCGTCGATCCCACGAATTCGAAATGCCATCAAGGCGGCGCCGTCGTTCAAATTGATGCCGATCCAGTCCCAGCCGGCCGCTTCAGCGTCGAGATATTCACTGGACCACTCGTGATCGAACCAGGCTTCTCCCGTCACCTGACTCTTGCTGCCGCTGCGCGAAATGACTCCCGCAACCCGCATATGCGGCAGGCTGTAGTAGTAGCTCGACGCTTGCAGCTGCGGTCCCTTGCGGCTGACTCCGCCTTCGCCGTTGATCAACTTGGGCTGCGTCTCCGAGAGCGCCAGATCGAGCGAAAATTCGTCCGCATCAATCTTGGCGACGTAGCTCTGATCGGTGCGCTTGAGAGACCAACCCTCGATCCAGACATTCGTACTGCCTTCGGCGGCGTCGGCAAGTCCCAACCCCGCACGCCGAATTCGCTGATCCTGCCGGAGCTTGCCGCGCTTCGGATCGCTCAAGGCGCAATGGGCGATCAGCAGCTGGCGCGGCGCGAAGGCGCTCGGATTGCTTTCGTCGATATCCGGCTTGGTGCGAAAGAAGGTCACTTGAAATCCAAGAGACTCGCCCTGGTCGGTCGTCAGCCAACCCGTGACATACCACCACTCGGTCCGAAACTGCGGATGACTTCCCAAGTCTTCGGGAAACTTAGGCGGATGTCCCGGCGTAACCGGCGCATACGCCGCGCCCGCCGCAGCGGCCGTTCCGATCAGGGCGCACGCCAGCAGAAGAATGATCTTGCTCACCAATCCTCACGCACGGCGCGCACGGCATCTTGACTGAGCGCGGCGCGGCCGCTCCAAATCGACGTGACCGCTGCGGCACCGACCAAGACCGCGCTAAGGCATGCCAATTGCCACACCGGTACCGTTAAATCGATGCTCCAGTTGAAAGACTGCCGATTGATGACGTAGACCAGTACCAGGCTCAACACCATGCCGAGACCGAGGCCGTAGACCACGCCGAAGAGACTGGTGAGGATTCCCTCGTCGGCCAACATGGCGATGATCTGCCTGCGAAGCAGGCCGATATGCCTCAACATGCCGAACTCCGCGCGGCGGGCGAGGGCGGTTGAACTCGCCGCGAAGCTGACCCCGGTCAGTCCGATGATGACGGCGATCAGTTCGAGCGCGTAGGTAATGGCAAAGGCGCGATCGAAGATCTGCAGCGACCGCTCGTGCAGGGCGGTGCTGGTGGTGATTTCCAGCGCATCACCGTTGCCCACCGCCCGGCGCAGCATCCTTTCGGCCGCGCCCGCGTCGGCGCCCGTGCGCAGCCAAATCGAGCCTTCATTGGCGTTCTCATCGCCGGTCGCGGCCGCATAGGCACGCCTGGAGATGACGACGGAGCCGGAAAGTCGCGCGTAGTCGCGCCAAATACCGGCGATGGTGAAGGTCTGAATCCGGCCCGCCAGCGGAACCTCAAGCACATCGCCCATCTTGTACCCGTAAAGATCTTGCAGCGCCTCTGAAATCCAAGCGGGCGGTGCTGTCGCGCCGGGCAGCACGGGTGCGCCGCGGATCAGCGGCAACTCCGCGGCGGTGTCGCCGTCATTGGCACCGCGCGCGATCAAGGTAACCGGCGCGCGTTTGGGATCGAGAAGGACTTGTCGAGTTCGTCGAAACTCAGCACGAGCCACGCCTGCCGCCACGGCGAGTTTCGCTTGATCATCCGGGGACCAAAATGCCGTGTCATTGCCAAAGGGTTCGCGCAGTTGCATGTCCGCCGGCAACAGTTTGCCCAGCCAGTGATCGAACGAGATGCGGAATGAGTAAATCATGATCGCCATGGCCACCATCAAGCTGAAGCTCACGATGATGGATGCCAGGCTCAGCGCCGACGATGCGACATTTTCCTTCAACTGCGACACAGCAGTGTCGAGGACGACGCGGTGGGTGCGCGGCGCCAACCCCAAGCCCTGCATCGTGACCGTGGGCACCAACAGCACCGCGCCCAACAGCAGCGCGGCGATCGCGGCATAACCAAATACGGGTAGCCCCCCGACGGGCGGTAGCCAGGCCAACGCCGACCCCAAGAGCAGCAACGCAATGCCCGCGCGCCAGCTGCTTCTCGCAACCGTCGTGTAGTCGCCATCGCCGCCCTTCAAGGAGCGTGCCGGTGATCGGTGGGCGGCGTTGCGCGCCGGCACCCACGCGCCGATTCCGGCCACGACAATCCCGATCGCAAAGAATGCCGACAATTGCAGCGGCGCTGCGTGCAGCGACGCCTCAGTCGCACGCAATTGACCGTTGCCGAGATCCGCGGAGAGGAATTTTAGAATCGCTGCGGCGATGATCATGCCGAGAATCACGCCGAGCATCGAACCCAATGCACCCAGAGTGAGCCCCTCGCCGACCAGAGCGTTGCGCAACTGGTTTCGAGTCACGCCGAGCGCGCGCAGCAGCGCAAGCGATCGGCGTCTGCGCAGCACCGAGAGCGATTGGGTGGAAAACACCAGGAAGGCGCCGGTAAACAATGCGACCAGCGCCAGCATGTTCAAATTTACCCGATACGCCTTCGTCACCGTGACTGCCCGGTCCCGCTCGACCTGCGGCGCGATGGCAAGAACGCCCGCGGGAAGCGTTTTGCCCAGATCCCGGCGAAAAGATTCCACATCCGTGCCGGGCGCGAGCCGCAGATCGATGCGATTCAGGCGCCCGACGGCGTTGAAAGTCCATTGCGCCGAGGCGATGTCCATGAGCCCCAGCGGTTGCGAATAAGCGCCATCCGTCAGTATGCCGAGCACACGCAGGGATTTGGTCGAACTGCCGACGGTGACATGCAGCAACTCGCCGCGCCGAAGCTTCAGCTGTTGCGCCGCGGCGCCGCTCAAATAAATCGCGTCGGGGCGAAACAGCTGAAACACGCCCTCACCGATGTCGCCGATGATCGCCGGCTGTAGGACCGCGGCCCTAAACGGGTCCAGCCCCAGCACCTTGAGAGTGTCATTGCGGCCGGCAAGCGCGACCTGAAGTTCCAGCACCGGGCTGAGTGCGCTCACCGACGCCGTGCGCGCCAGATCGACAAACAGATTATCGGGAAAACCCTCGCGCGGGCCGCGGACCACGATGTCAGCTTCACCCACCAATCGCTTGGTGGCCAATCCGAACTCATTCAGAGCGGAGGTGTTGACCAGGTACACCGAGGACCCCAGCGCCACCCCCAACGCGAGCGCCAGCACCGTCACCAGAAAGCGTGTCGGTTGTTCGCGTATCTGCGCCAGCAACAATATGCGCCAAATCCTCATTGAGCCTGCGTGGCTCATGCCGCGTCCAAAGTATGCAGCCCGCGTGCATCGAGCACGAGAATGCGATCGGCGGTCTCTGCCGCAGCCCGGGAGTGAGTAATGAGGATGCCGGCGCCCGCATTTGCCTTGACCTGCGTGCGCAGCAGTTCAAGCGTCTGCGCGGCGCTGCGCGTGTCGAGGTTGCCGGTGGGCTCGTCGGCCAGCACCAGACGGGGTCGATGCACCAATGCGCGCGCAATGGCAACGCGCTGCAGCTCGCCGCCCGAAAGTTCCTTGGTGTGACGTTGCGCCAATGCCTCGATTCCGACCGCCGTCAACATCTCTTGCGTGCGCCGGCTGCGCTCGGGTTCGGCAATTCGCAGCAGGTCCAAAGGCAGCGCTACATTCTGTTCGACCGACAGATAGGGCAGAACATGGAAGGCCTGGAAGACAAAGCCGACGGCACGGCGCCGCAGCAGCGTCGTGGCGTCATCGTCCAAGGTGGACAGGTCGACGCCTTCGAGAACCACGCGCCCAGCATCGGCTGTATCGAGGCCCGCGAGCAGATTGAGCAGCGTCGACTTGCCGACGCCGGACTCTCCCATGATGGCCAGGTACTCGCCGCGGCGAAGTTCGAGATCAACGCCCTCGAAGATCGCAGGCCGATCCTTGGAAAAGCGTTTGCCTAGGTTCTCGAGCCGAACAACGAGGTCAGTCACCCCGGACCCACGGGCCTCAAGCGGCGTCGACTCCGATCACCGCTTTGACCTCCAAGTAGTCGCGCAATCCGAACTCGCCCCACTCGCGGCCGTTGCCGGACATTTTGAAGCCGCCGAAGGGCGTATTCATGCTCCCTGAAGCGCCATTGAGGGTCACTTGACCCGCGCGAATGCGTCCGCCGATGCGCCGCGCGCGCAAATTGTCTTTGGACCACACATAGGCGGCCAACCCGTATGGCGTGTCGTTGGCGATCTGCACCGCTTGCTCTTCGTTGTCATACGGCAGAATGCAGAGGACAGGCCCGAAGATTTCTTCGCGCGCAATCGTCATGTCATTGCGCACATTCGAAAATATGGTCGGCTTGACGAAGTAGCCCTTGGTCAGTCCATCGGGGCGTCCCGAGCCGCCGACAACGACCTTGGCGCCCTCGGCGATGCCCTTCGCGATGTATCCTTCGACTCGCTCGAACTGCAGCTTCGAAACCAGGGGACCTAAGTTGGTTTTCTCGGAAGTGGGATCACCGGTGACCACCGACTGGGCCACGCGCTTGGCGATCGCTTCGACCTCGGCCAATTTTGCCGCCGGCACCAGCATGCGCGTCGGTGCATTGCAGGATTGGCCGGAATTCTGGAATACGTGCAGAACGCTCTTCGTCACGGCGCGCTCGAAGTCCGCGTCGTCGAGCAGCACATTGGGCGACTTGCCCCCGAGCTCCTGGTGCACGCGCTTGACCGACGCAGCCGCGTTCCTGGCGACTTCGGAGCCGGCGCGCGTCGATCCGGTAAAGGACACCATGTCGACCTCGCGGTGGGAGGAGAGCGCAGCACCGACGTTCGCGCCATCGCCGTTGACAAGGTTGAACACACCGGCGGGCACTCCCGCCTCATGCATGACCTTGGCCCAGATGATGGCGCTGAAGGGCGAATATTCCGAAGGTTTGAGCACCATGGTGCATCCCGCGGCGAGGGCAGGCACCACTTTTGCGGCGACCTGGTTGATCGGCCAGTTCCAGGGCGTGATCAGGGCGCATACGCCGACCGGCTCCTGGACCAGGCGGACGGTGCCGTGCATTTCTTCGAATTTGAAATTCTTCAATACGTCGATCATGGCACTGATGTGGCCGACCCCAACACCCGTCTGAGAGCCCTTCGACAGCGTGATGGGCGCGCCCATCTCAATGGAAATGGCCTGTGCAATTTCATCGTAGTGCGCCTTATAGGCGGCGAGAATGCGCTCCATGAGAGCCAATCGCTCCGCCGGGGAGGTGCGCGAATAGCTGTCGAATGCGCGGCGCGCGGCCATGACGGCGCGGTCGACATCCTTGCCGCTTCCCATGGATATGACGCCGGCAACTTCCTCGGTTGCGGGATTGATGACCTTCAGTTCCTTGGGCTCGACCGGATCGACCCAAGCGCCATCGATGTAGAACTGCCGATTGTCATATGTCATTGCAAAGCCCCTTCAAAATGCGTTACTTCCCTGGGGTATTCTACCCGCTGGCAGGGCACTGCGCAGGTGGGGATTCCGGGTGACCGTGGATCGGATGCCGCGCAGGATGACGCGTGAACTATTGTCTCCGGCAGCCGACTATGGCGGGGGGCGCCCGCGACAGCCATGATTTCACTTAAGGTTTGCGGTCGTGGTTCGCATTTTGGCCCCTCTTTAGTTGCTAGGCTTCCCGCCATGAGACAAATCAGAATTCCGCCCGCCAAACCGGCCATGGCTTTAGTCCTGGGCCTCATCTTGGGTTCGGCCGTCACGGCGGCGCCGGAGTGGAATCCGGTGCGATCGCATCCCGTCGAAATCGGCCCGCAGGCGAGCCGGCTGGTGCTAGGGTTTCGAGCGACGCCCGGCAATTCCGTAACCAGGACGATCCGCTCCCACGCCAAAGTCCAAGTGACGAGCATTACCCAGGCGCAGACTTCCGAGGCGGACGTGAGCAGCCTGAGCCTGCGAACCGGGGTCGCCGTGTCGCGATCCCGCCAGCTCACGTCGAGCATGCACGTCGTGTTCCTGCAGCAGACCCTGTACGGCGCGGACGTCGATGCGGTGCTGGCGCAGTTGCGATCAGATCCGGCGGTGGCATTTGCCGACGTCGATGAACGTCGCTATGCGCACGCAGTGCCGAATGACCCCTTGTTCAAGCCGACCGCCACGGCCAGCGGGCAGTGGTACATGCAGGCGCCGAGCACCCTTACACCCACCAGCGATGCGGCGGCCACCGACGCCGTTTCCGCTTGGGATATCACCACCGGCAGTTCAGGAACCGTGATTGCGGATGTCGATACCGGCATTCGTTTTGACCATCCTGACCTGCTGCGTGCCGGGTTCGATTCCTCGCGCGCCGGCTTCGGCGGGCGCTTGCTGCCTGGTTATGATTTTGTCGGTCAAGATCTAAATGCCAGCAACAGCTCCCCCTTGGGAACTTTTCTCATCGCCAATGACGGGGATGGCTGGGATCCTGATCCGTCGGATCCCGGCGATTGGATCGACAGCAACGATCTGAAGAATTCTACCGTGTTCCCTGCCAAGAACTGCAGCGCGCAGAACAGTTCATGGCACGGCACCCGGGTCATGGGCGTGCTCGGCGCACTGACCAACAACAATACCGGTATAGCCGGCATGACTTGGAATCCCTACCTGCTGCCGGTGCGTGCGCTCGGCAAGTGCGGCGGATTGGACTCAGACATCATCGTCGGCATTCAATGGGCTGTGGGCATGCACGTCACCGGCGTGCCGGATAATCCCTATCCCGCCGACATCATCAACTTGAGTCTCGGCGGAACCGGCACCGCCTGTCCAACGGCCTATCAGAATCTCATAACGCAGCTCACCAGCATGGGCGTACTGGTGGTGGCATCGGCCGGCAATGAAAGCGGTCCGGTCGATATACCCGCCAATTGTCCGGGCGTACTGGCGGTTGCAGGATTGAGAAATGTCGGCACAAAAGTGGGCTACAGCAGCTTAGGACCGGAGGTCGCCATCGGAGCGCCCGCCGGCAACTGCGTGAATGCGACCGCCGGCAGCCCCTGCCTGCGATCCATCGACACCACCCTCAACGAGGGCCTCACCACTCCCGGAACCAACTCTTACAGCGATCAGACCAATTCCAATCTCGGCACCAGCTTCTCCGCGCCCATTGTTTCCGGTATTGCCGCCCTGATGCGCGCCGCGAACGCGAACCTCACGCCGCAGCAAATCATTGCGCGCATGAAGGCGAGCGCGACGCCGTACCCGCAGCCCGCCGGGGTGGCGCAGTGCGTGGTGGGCTCCACTTCTCAAACCGAATGTGCCTGCACCACGAACACCTGCGGAGCGGGGATGGTCAATGCCCTGAGTGCGGTCAAGGCGGCGCTCAATCCGATTGCCGCGGTGAAGATACCCCCGGGCTTTACCAGCGGCAGCGGCACATTCGATGCCGGCGGCAGCGCGCCGGCCTGCGGCGCCGTCGGGCTGGCGCGCGTCACGATAGCGTCCTATTCGTGGACCGGTAGCCCGGCAATCCAGATTGTTTCCGGCGGCTCGAGCGCCGCCGTGAATGTCATGGCCACCGGCACGGGAACCTTGACGCTGGTGGTAACGGATTCCGCCGGCAACAAAGACACGGCCGTCGTCAATTTCACGACTTCCGGTGCGAACACCGCGGCGCCCGCCGTCGCCGGCACCGCCGCATCGGCGTGCATCGCGGACATGACCGTGGCGCCCGCCGCGCCGACGGTGAGCGCTGCTTACTCGCCGGCCGGTGTGGCCACGAACGCGGCCTCGACTTTCGTGGTTACATTCACGAATTCCAACGGCTTTGTCCTGACTCAGTCGGGTATCACATTATCGATACCGGCCGGCCTCACGCTGGGAGCGCAGGCGCCTGCGACCTCCTGCGGCGGCGCCGCGGCATCGCTGGCCAATACGAGCAGCAGCGTCACGCTGGCCGGAGCCAACATTCCGGCCAACGGCAGCTGCAATATTTCTTTCAGCGTGCAGAGTGCCACGGCCGGGACTTACGCCACCACGGTCGCTGCGAATGATCTCATGACCGGCCCGGCAGCAGGCAACACCGCGCCGGCGTCGGCGTCGTTGACAGTCACCGCGGCCGGCGCCAACGGCGCAAGCACGGCCAGCGGCGGCGGGGGTGGCGGCGGCGGGGGTTCCCTGGATTGGCTGGATATCATGTTGATTACCGGCGTCCTGCTCATGGTTCGGGGTCACGCGGCGAAACGCAATCGACCGTAAGTGTTCGGGGCGGCACGCGCGCGAGGGCGCGTGCCCCCGCGGCGCCTGTATAATCGGCGCGATGAAAAATCCAGAGCTACGCGCCGCGACGCAGTCGGTTAAGACCCACCGGGATGCCCGCGGCACCTTGTTCGAACCGCTGACGGATGCCGAGCTGCAGGCGCAAAGGAATGTGCATGTGGTGCTCACTCAACCCGGCGAAATCCGCGGCAATCACGTGCATCGCACGGCCGTGGAAACCACCACCGTGGTGGGACCGTGCCAGGTGAGGCTGAAAGAGCAGGGGACGGTTCGAGATATCGACGTGCCGGCCGGCGAAATATTGCGGCTGACCATTCCGCCCGGCGTGGTTCATGCGTTTCGCAACAGCGGCGATTCCGCCATGGTGTTGGTGTCGTTCAGCACGAACCTGCACGATCCGGCAGGCGCCGACACGGAGCGGGAGCAGATTCTTTAAAAGGGTCCTGGCAGTCCATGCATCGCCGCGTGCCGTCAAAGCTCGTAGCCGCGCTTGAAATCCCGGATGTGCTTCTCCATCCAGGTTCCGGCTTGATCGCTTTTTTTGAGCCTGATCGCATCGATGATTTTGCTTTGGGCGGCTTGAATTCGCGCCCGGGCCTGCGGCACGCGGTCGATGATCTCGGTCAGCGCGGGCACCAACAAAAGATTCAAGGGTGACTGCGACAGCGCCAGGACCTGATTGCCGCTGGCGGCGGCCACCGCCGTGAAAAAGTCTACAACCGCGGAAACGGCGGCGGCGGTGTCGGTGACCTCGCGCTTGAAGAGGGCGCTCGCGCGGGTCAGTCCCTGCAGCTGTGCGGCGGTGCGTCGCGATGCGGCATAGTGAGCGGCGGCCGGTTCAATCGCCATCATCGCTTCCCATAACTCCATGAAGGTCACATCGTGAAGCGCGAGCGCGCGGCTCACGCCGGAGCTGACGCGCCGGGGTTCAGGGCGGGTGACCCGCAGGCGCTTCTCGCCGCGTTCACGCCCGAGCAATCCGTGGATCTCCAGTTCGCGAATCGCTTCACGAATCGTCGAGCGGTTGACGCCGAACTGGCGCGCCAGATCGGTCTCGGAGGGCAGCGCGTCGCCCGTGCGCAACGATCTTGCCACGATGCGCTGCTCGATGAGATTCGCGATTTGCCGGTAGGCCGGACGATCATCCAGCGGCACGAACAGATCGGTCATGCCCCTTCCCCAAAGAGTTCGCGGCCGATCAGCATGCGGCGAATTTCCGAGGTGCCCGCACCGATCTCGTAGAGCTTGGCGTCGCGCAGCAACCTGCCCGTCGGGTAGTCGTTGATGTAGCCATTCCCGCCCAGAAGTTGTATCGCATCGAGCGCGGCGCGGGTTGCCGCCTCGGCGCAGAACAGAATGCACGCGGCGGCATCCTTGCGTGTGGCATCGGCACGGTCGCAGGCCGCGGCCACCATGTAAGCGTAGCTGCGACAGGCGTTCAAAGAGGCGTACATGTCCGCGAGCTTGCCCTGTACCAACTCAAAAGTGCCGATGGCCTGGCCGAATTGCTTGCGTTCGCGCACATACGGCACGGCCACATCCAACGCGGCGGCCATGAGACCCAGCGGGCCGCCGGAGAGCACCACGCGCTCGTAGTCCAAGCCGCTCATCAACACGTTGACGCCGGCATTTTCGCGCCCCAAAAGGTTCGCGGCAGGCACTTCGCAGCGATCGAACACCAATTCGCTGGTGCTCGATCCGCGCATCCCGAGCTTGTCGAGTTTCTGCGCGGGCGTAAAACCGTTGAAGTCCTTTTCGATGATGAAGGCGCTGATGCCGCGTGAGCCCGCTTCCGGCATGGTCTTGGCGTACACCACCAGCACATCCGCTTCCGGACCGTTGGTGATCCACATCTTGCGGCCATCGAGGATGTAGCAGTCGCCGTGACGCACGGCCTTGAGCTGCATCGATACGACGTCTGAGCCGGCGCCGGGCTCGGACATGGCGAGCGCCCCGACATGTTCGCCGCTCAAGAGTTTCGGCAGGTAGCGCCGCTTTTGCGCGTCCGTGGCGTTCAACGCCAGCTGGTTCACGCAAAGATTGGAATGCGCGCCATAACTCAAGCCCACGGCTCCCGAAGCGCGCGAGATCTCTTCCATGGCCACGACGTGCGCGAGATAGCCTAAACCAGAGCCGCCATCCTCCGCACTCACAGTCATGCCCAGCAACCCCAAATCGCCCGCTTCGCGCCACAGGTCCCGCGGAAAAACGTTGCTACGGTCGATTTCGCTGGCGCGCGGGGCGATACGCTCCTCGGCGAAGCGGCGCACCTGATCGCGGACGGTATCGATCACTTCACCGAGGCCGAAGTTGAACTCACGATAAGCAGAATTGGCCATTTTTGCGGGCCCCCATTGTCAACTGATCTAGATCGTTGGATAATCCGATTGTCCGACAATTCTGCCCCAAGGGCAACACAGCCAATGGCCAAAATCGCCTCCAAACTCGACACCCGGTCGCAGGAATTTGCCGACAATCGCGCTGCGATGCAGTCGGTGGTGGATGATCTGCGCGCCACGCTGCATCGCAACGCCGCCGGAGGCAGTCTCGCCGCCCGCGAAAAACATACCAAGGCCGGAAAGCTCCTGGCGCGCGAACGCATCGCCGCACTGCTCGATCCCGGTTCACCCTTTCTCGAGTTGTCGGCGCTGGCCGCGCAGGGGGTCTATGGGGAAGCGCTGCCGGGTGCCGGTCTGATCACGGGAATCGGCCGGGTCGCGTCGCGCGAATGCATGGTGGTCGCCAACGACCCCACCGTGAAAGGCGGCACCTACTATCCGCTGACCGTGAAGAAGCATCTACGGGCGCAGGAGATCGCCGGCGACAACGCCTTGCCGTGCATCTACCTGGTCGAGAGCGGCGGTGCGTTTCTGCCGCGGCAGGATGAAGTCTTTCCCGATCGTGATCACTTCGGCCGCATTTTCTTCAATCAGGCGCGGCTCTCGGCGCAGGGCATCGCGCAGATCGCCGTGGTGCATGGATCGTGCACCGCCGGCGGCGCGTATGTACCGGCGATGTCCGATCACGCCGTCATCGTGCGCAACCAAGGACGCGTCTTTCTCGGCGGGCCGCCGCTGGTTCGCGCGGCCACGGGCGAGGAAATCGACGCGGAAACCCTGGGCGGCGCGGATGTTCACTGCCGCCGCTCCGGCGTGACCGATTACTATGCCGAAAACGACACGCATGCCTTGGCCTTTGCGCGGCGCGCCGTGGCGCGTTTGCGAGCACCCACGCTGCGCGCAGCGGCGCGCGGTTCAGCGGTGAGCGGTGAGCAAAGCCCCTTCGATCCGGCCGAGCTTTACGGCATCATTCCGCAGAATTCACGCAAGCCCTACGACGTACACGAACTCATCGCGCGCCTGGTCGACGGCGCGTGGTTCGATGAGTTCAAGGCGCTGTATGGCACCACGCTGGTCTGCGGCTTCGCCGATATCCACGGCACCACGGTTGGGATATTGGCGAACAACGGCATCTTGTTCTCCGAGAGCGCGCTGAAAGGCACGCATTTCATCGAGCTTTGCTGCCGCGAAGGCATTCCTCTGGTATTCCTGCAGAACATCGCCGGCTTCATGGTGGGCCAGGCGGCCGAGGCGGGCGGCATTGCCAAGGACGGGGCAAAGCTCGTGACCGCCGTGGCCTGCGCATCGGTGCCGAAGTACACCATCGTCATCGGCGGCAGTTTCGGGGCGGGCAACTACGCCATGTGCGGCCGCGCCTACAGTCCGCGCTTTCTGTTTCAGTGGCCGAATGCGCGCACCTCGGTCATGGGAGGCGAGCAGGCTGCGAGCGTGCTGGCGACCATCAAGCGCGAGGCGTTGGAGCGCAATGGCGAGACCTTCAGCGATGTCGAGGAAGAGAAACTCAAGGCGCCCATCCGTGAGCAATTCGAACGCCAAGGGCATCCGTACTATGCTTCTGCGCGGCTGTGGGACGATGGCGTCATCGACCCGCTCGATACCCGGCGAGTGCTGGGACTGGCGCTCGCCCTGACCCGGGCGCAAGACACCGTTGCCACACGCTTCGGCGTGTTCCGAATGTGAGTCAAGCGATGATCCGGCGACTGCTCGTGGCCAACCGCGGCGAAATCGTCTGCCGCATCGTGCGTACCGCGCGGCGTTTGGGAATAACGACGATCGCCGTGTATTCGGATGCCGATCGGAACGCGCAACACGTACGCGACGCGGATGAGGCCTACCACCTGGGTCCGTCACCGGCCGCGATGAGCTATTTGGACATCGAAAAGCTCATCGCCCTTGCACAGCGCGTGGGCGCCGATGCGGTTCACCCCGGGTACGGATTTCTCTCGGAGAACGCGCAATTCGCGCAACGCTGCCAGGATGCGGGTTTGATTTTTATCGGGCCGCCCGCCTCGGCGATCCAGGCCATGGGTTCGAAGAGCGCCTCGAAGGCCGCCATGGCGGCGGTGGGCGTGCCGGTGGCGCCCGGCTATCACGGCGATGAACAGTCGGCGCCGCGACTCATCGAGGAAGCGGCGCGGGTGGGATTCCCGCTGATCATCAAGGCCAGCGCGGGCGGCGGCGGCAAAGGCATGCAAGTGGTGACGTCCGCCGCCGAGGTGCCGGCGGCCGTGGAATCGGCGCAGCGCCTGGCGCGCACGGCCTTTGGCGATGATCGCCTGCTCATGGAGCGCTACTTTCCGAAGGCGCGCCACGTGGAAGTGCAAATCTTTGCCGATTCGCACGGGCAGACCTTGAGTCTCTTCGATCGCGACTGTTCGGTGCAGCGCCGGCACCAGAAGATCATCGAGGAAGCGCCGGCGCCCAACTTGCGCGATGAAGTTCGCACCTCGATGGCGCAAGCCGCGGTCAAATCCGCGCAGGCCGTGGGTTACATCGGCGCAGGCACAGTTGAGTTCCTGGTCGACGATGCTCAGAACTTCTACTTCATGGAAATGAACACCCGATTGCAGGTGGAACACCCCGTCACGGAGCTCATCACCGGCATCGATCTGGTCGAATGGCAGTTACGCATCGCGCAGGGCGAGCGCTTGCCCCGCGCCCAGGGGCAAATCACACAGAGCGGCTTCGCTGTCGAGGCGCGTCTGTACGCCGAGGATCCGGCGAAGGACTACCTGCCGAGCGTCGGGCAAATCACACACTTGCGCTGGCCTGAGGGTGTGCCGGGACTGCGCCTGGATACCGGGGTCGAGTCGGGCGATGAGGTATCGACTTACTACGACCCCATGCTCGGAAAAATCATCGCCTGGGGAGAATCACGGGCCACCGCCATTGAGCTTCTGCACCGCGCCTTGAGCGAGGTGCAGATCGTCGGGGTGGCAACCAACCGAGCGCTGCTGATGAGCGTGCTGGCCGACAAAGAATTTCGCCGCGGGGCGGTGGGCACCGATTTTCTGAATGTGCGGCGCGCGAAATTGTTGTTCGGCGAGCCCCCCGCCGCGGGCCCCGACATCGCGCTCGGCGCGGTGTGGTGTGCGGCGAAGAACACC
>Ga0210406_10000492_pt1 | contig 53201 bp, 39 predicted proteins | sample IncBWC30MmetaG_FD_155454 | JGI IMG/M metagenome (GOLD analysis project Ga0210406, IMG submission 155454) | Forest soil microbial communities from Barre Woods Harvard Forest LTER site, Petersham, Massachusetts, United States - Inc-BW-C-30-M | ecosystem: Environmental > Terrestrial > Soil >...
TTCTTATTCTGTTGGCCCTAGCACTTGCTGTCGGGTTTGGATACTTGCGCTGGAAGAATCAAGGGTTGCCCTGGCTGCATTTAGAGGCGAGCAAACCACCGGCAGCGGATCAAGCTCCGGATGCGAACACGACTTCGGCTGCGCCGCCGCCTACCCCCAGTACGAGCGCCCCGGCCGCTGCATCTTCGACCACGAGCACGCAAACTCCGCAGCAGCCTTCAGAGGATTCTGCTTCCACCGCTGCTCCGGCAAATTCTCCTTCCGCTACGAACCCGCCGGCTGGCAATCCGCCCGCAGCTCCTGACTCCGGAGCACCCTCTGGGGCGAGTACGTCGTCCCCTAAAGCAGACGCCTCCGCTGCGAGCGACGCGTCAACTTCTTCACCAGACTCGTCGCCCACGACCACGTCTGCAGATACCGAGCCTGCCGCCAAGGAACCTGCGGCGACGGCGCCCGATACTCCGCCGCTGCCCACCCCGAAACTCAAAAAGCCTTCGGCCGAAGTGCAACCGAAACCTCATGCCGGAATCACGCCCGCCAAATCGGCCGATCCCGTGAGCGAAGCGCAAAAATATATCTATGGCCGAGGCGTGAGTCAGGATTGCGAACACGGCATGCGGCTCCTGAAACCGGCGGCGGCACAAGCTAATCCCAAGGCGATGATCGAGATGGGGGCCCTGTACTCCGCCGGATTGTGCACCCCTCACGATCTTCCGACAGCATATCGTTGGTTTGCCATGGCGCTGCGCAAAGATCCAGACAATCGGCCCGTGCAAGCCGACTTGCAGAAGCTATGGAGTGAAATGACGCAACCGGAGCGGCAACTGGCGATTAAGTTGAGTCAGTAATTGCTTGAAGAATCAATCTCTCAAACTTCCCCCCGCGGGTCAGTCTTGAACGGAAGCGGCTTCGAGCGGTGCCGTGAGTTGCGCCAAGTCGGGCGCGGCTCTACGCCCAATTCTTTTTTCAACCTTTCTAATTTTACGATGACAGCAAGAAGGCTCATCGCGCAGGCCGGCGCGCTCACTCTGCTGTTTTGCTCCACGCCTTCCGTCCGCGCTGGCCCCAAGGGAGCGGACGACTCGACTGCCGGTGGCTCGAAACATTCGATGGCAACCCGGCAAAAGAGGGCCGGAATTCCCGATTTTGCCAAAGTTACCTCCAACCTCTATCGCGGAGGACAGCCTAATCTCAAGGCGATGGAGGGGCTGAAAGAGATGGGTGTCGACATCGTCGTGGATATGCGCGGCGGCGGGAACAAGCACGAAAAAGCAGAGGTTACGAAGCTGGGCATGCAGTACGTCTCGATCCCCTGGCATTGTCCCTTTCCGAGCGACAAACCGTTCGCCCGTTTCTTAAAGCTAATGCAGGACAATCCGAGGAAGAAAGTTTTCGTGCATTGCCGCCTGGGCGATGATCGCACGGGAATGGCGGTGGCGGCGTATCGCATCGCCGACGAAGGCTGGTCAGCCGACGAAGCCATGAACGAGATGAAGGCCTTCGGATTTACCCAGGCGCATCATGGAATTTGTCCCGGCCTGGCGCACTACGAGAAGACATTTCCGCAAAAGTTGAAAACCAGCCCTGCATTCAAAGACCTTCATCTTCGCAGCCCGTCTGCGCCGTCAAAATGGCGCTCCTCACTCCCCCGAAAATAAGAGGGTTCTAGACTTCGTCCTGCTCCTGCAGCTTGGCAATCACGCCGAAATCCTCCAGCGTAGTAGTGTCGCCCTTGACGCTGCCGTTGGTGGCCAACTCCCGCAGCAGGCGCCGCATGATCTTCCCGCTGCGCGTCTTCGGCAACACGTCGGCGAAGCGAATGTCATCGGGCTTCGCCAGCGCCCCGATTTCCTTCGCCACCCACTTGCGCAATTCTTCTTTCAGTTCACTGGTGGGCTGCCGTCCTTGCTCGAGGGTAACAAATGCCGAGATGGCCTGTCCCTTGAGCTCATCCGGACGCCCCACCACCGCCGCCTCAGCGACCGCCGGGTGTGCGACCAGCGCGCTTTCCACTTCCATGGTGCTGAGCCGGTGTCCGCTCACGTTGAGCACATCGTCGACCCGCCCCATAATCCAGAAATATCCATCTTTGTCTTTTCGCGCACCGTCGCCGGTGAAATACATCCCGGGAATTTGCGACCAATAATTTTTCACGTAACGATCGGGATCGCCATAAACCGTCCGCAGCATTCCCGGCCACGGTCGCTTGATGACGAGGAATCCGCCAGAGCCGGCAGGCACCGGCTCCCCTTGCATGGTGACGATCTCCGCGACCACGCCAGGAAACGGCCGCGTCGCCGACCCCGGTTTAGTCGCAATCGCACCGGGAAGAGGCGCAATCATAATGTGCCCGGTCTCCGTCTGCCACCACGTATCGACGATGGGGCAACGATTGCCGCCGATGGTTGCGCGGTACCACATCCAGGCTTCGGGATTGATGGGCTCGCCCACCGTGCCGAGCAGGCGCAGACTGCTCAGGTCGTGCTTCTTCGGCCACTCGTCACCCCACTTAATAAACGTGCGGATCGCGGTAGGGGCCGTATAAAACACATTCACTTTGTGCCGCGCGATGATCGACCAGAAGCGGTCGGACTCGGGAAAATTCGGCGCGCCTTCATACATCAGGCTGGTGGCGCCGTTTTGCAGCGGGCCGTAAATAATATAGCTGTGCCCAGTCACCCATCCAATGTCTGCCGTACACCAGTAAGTATCCTGTTCCTTCAGATCGAACACCCATTTTGTGGTCAGGTACGTGCCCACGGAATATCCGCCCGTGGTATGCACCACGCCTTTCGGTTTACCCGTGGTTCCGGAAGTATAAAGAATGTAGAGCGGATGCTCGGCATCCAGCGGCTCGGCAGGACAAACGTCGGAAGCTTTGGCCATCAGTTCATGCCACCAATGATCGCGCCCGGACTGCAGGTTGATCGCAGTTCCCGTACGCCGATAAACCACAACCTGTTTCACGCTGGGGCAAGATTTCAGCGCTTCTTCGACGGCGGGAAACAGTTTCACTTCCGCGCCTCGGCGATACGATCCATCCTGGGTGATGACTGCGGTCGCCTGTGAGTCATGGATGCGATCGATCAGGGCGTTTGAAGAGAATCCTCCAAACACAACCGTGTGCGGCGCCCCAATGCGCGCGCAAGCCAGCATGGCGATGGGCAACTCGGGAGTCATGCCCATGTAAATGGCGACCCGATCTCCTGTCTTTACCCCCAGGCCTTTCAGAACGTTGGCGAACTTCTGCACTTCTCGATGCAGTTGCTGATAGGTAAGCGTGCGGACTTCGCCCGGTTCGCTCTCCCAAATGATCGCGGCTTTATTCTTGCGCCAGGTTTCGACGTGCCGGTCCAGGCAGTTGTAAGAGAGATTGATCTGACCGCCGACAAACCATTTTGCCCACGGGCAATTCCAGTCGAGCACTTTGTCCCACTTCTTGAACCAGTGCAGTTCGCCGGCAATGCGCGACCAGAATTGGTCCGGCTGGTCGATGGACTCCCGATAAATATGTTCGTAGTCTTCGAGCGTTTTGATCTGGGCCTGGTTACTGAATTCAGGCGGGCACTCGAACCGGCGCAGCTCGTTCAAAGTGGAATCGATGTTCGGTCCCTGAGTATCGACGACGCCTTTATCCGCCACAACTTTATCGACCATGATGAGAACCTCGACGCGGAGGAATTACTTTCTGCATAACACAAACAACGGCACGAGATCGCAGGACATTATTCTACACAGCGTCGAACCAGTGTGATCGGGACCGCACAACAAGAGCTGTCCGCTTGCAGCTATCAGCTCCCAGCCCGGCTGTTTCTGCAGGTCCGACGCTTGCCTGGGCCCGGGGCCCGGACGGGCCGAATATGGCTCAGCTGCTCCCAGCTGCCTGAAGATGCAGTCCTTCCGATCATTGCCGGCCTAACCGATCATTGCCTACCTACCTTTCGCCCCTAATTTTCGCTGGCGAACAATCGTCCTACGATCCCTTCGATCCCAACCCCAGAAGTTCTTCCCGCAGACGAGGATGTTGCTGGGTCAAGCGCAGATAGCGCATTTCATCGGCACCAGCTTGCGCGCGAATGATCCTGGCCGCACCCTGCTTCTCTTGCGGCGACCAGCGGCCGAGATTGGGAACCAACGCCAGCACCAGCGACCAATTCTCGAAGGCTTGGCGCTGCAGCGAATTCCAGCCGGACAAGTTGATGCCCAGGGCGCGGTTGACTTCTGCAACCGAAGCGCGCCGGATGCGGGCGCTGCTCCCGCCGAACTCCTGCGCCATGCGCCGGGCGACGCGCAAGCCAAGATCGCGGGTGGAAAATGTGTCCCACGCTCTCGGCAAGGGCACGACTTTCAGTCGTGCCGTAAGAGCCGCCGATTCGACTTCGTCATTAACGGCTGCGTTGTCCGCGCTGTCCAATTCATAGAACACATGCGCTTCGGCAAGACGCTTCAGGGTTCTCTTGGGCGTGCGGTATTGCCGGTTCGCGGCGATCTTGCGCTGTTCCCTTCTGGCGAGTTGCTCCAGCTCGCTGCTGCTGCTGCGGAATCCCAGCTTGCGGTAGAACCAGAAAGCTCCAGAGTCGAGGGCTTCGTCGTTGTTCTGTCCGATCTGATAAGGATAGACGGAGATCGTGGTCGCACCCGTGAAGGCGCAGAGACAGCGCAGGGCTTGGGCGTAAATCCAGGCAGTTTCGCCCTGACGATATGTGTAAAAAGTGTTGAAACCGACCTCGATCCATTCGCACAGGCCGATGGCTTCGATGTAATTAATGGGAACGCCATTCTTGAGCGTGAATCCGGCAACGTAGGCGCGCAGCGGCAGTCGACGCGCCGCCGGCAGATTCCAGAAATACATGACCACGCCTCGACCAGCCTTGCCGGGAGCAAGGTTGGCGCGGACCACCGAACTCGGAGCGCCCCATGTCGTGCCGTAGAGTTCGCGGTAGCGCACCGCCATCACTTCCCGCACGGTCTCGAGGATGAACTCGCCTTCACGGCGCGAAAGTTTCGTGAGCCGCGGAGCGGGTTTCGCGAGCTCGTGCGAGAGCGAAACTTGACTGCGCACGATCAGCGGCACAGTGTGACAGTAGAACTGGCGTGGACGGCTCCAATTGCGGGTGCGAGAAAGTTTTCGATTTTCCAGATGCCAGCGTAACGGGAGACGCAGCGAGTCATAGAGTTCGGCAGGTTCGCGGGCGTTTTCCTCTTTCGCGTCGCCGGCTGGCATTCGCTCGAAGCGATGGATCAGCCATTCGAGGTCTCGCTCGCGCCCTCGCGCCGAATCGAGCCAGCATCTCCAGGGAATGTTCGCTTCTACGTCAGAGTCTTCCGCCAGCAGAGGAATGAAGCGCGGCCAGGCCGCTCCCATCGCGCGTTCGTCTTCGTAATCCGCCCATGCGATCTCGACGTTGCGCCCGAGGCGGCGGAGGAGCCAGCGCGCAACCTCGAAATTCAGAGTATCTTGCATGGCGGTGCCCGCAATTCCTGAGGTGTCGAAGTCGTCAAAGACTGCTAGGTTGTCGTCGAGCTCGCGAAGTTTCTCTACCCGCTCGTGGAACGTGTTCAGCAGCCTTTCGATCCGTAGGACCAGCGCTGCCGATTGCGGGAAGGCGCGGAGAAAGAGCAGGGCCTCGTGAAAGCGGAGGAGAGACTTGGCGTCGCGGAAGTTGCGACCAGACAGTTGATCGAGCAGAACTTTTATTTCTGCGGCTGTGCCTCGGCCGAAGCAGCTCTTAGCGGCTTCCAGGCGGTCGAGCAGCACATCGAGGGTTGGAGGCATGCGGATTCTGGCTGGTTAGTCTAACCCATTCCAGTCCTATTCCATCCTTGTATTTCCTCTGAGCAGACGCGACAACGCATGCGCTTGAGAAGAAGCACGATTCATTTCACCCTTCGGCTCGCTACCAGAAGGCGAGTCCAGAGTTCATCGTCAAGCCGGCTGATCTGCACGACCGGGTGTCCATTGGTAGAATCGTGAATAAATTGACCATCGCCAATGTACATTCCGGTGTGCGTAATCGCGCGCGGCGATGAGCCGAAAAAAAGAAGGTCTCCAGGCTGGAGATCTTTGCGGCTCACCGGAATCATGCCCGTCCACGCAGCTTGCTTATCCGCGTCGCGGGGCATGACGACGCCCCGGGAACGAATCAGCATCTGCGTGAACCCGGAACAGTCGTAGCCAAAGCTGGAGCCGCCTCCCCACAAATACGGAATCCCGAGGAAACGCTTGGCCAATTCAATGGATTCGGAAATCGACAAAGGCTTGGGGTCAGCGACCACGTCCCCCGACTGGATCCATGCGCTGCTTTTGTCCGGAAGGCGCACTTGCCACCAGCCGTCGTGGGCTGCTTTCCCATCGGCTTTGTTCGCATCTGGGGCTTTTTCGCCAGGGATCACGACCAGGCGCGTCTCAAAAGGGATCGTAACCACCGGCTTGTGACGCGTGACGTCGGGCTCGCGATAAATGTTGGCGAAGAGGCTTTCCACCTGGACGATTGCTCCGGAGGTTGCGTAGCCGGTGCCGTTCTGAATCAATCGGAGGTGACGACTGGGGATCCATCCCTTATAAAGATCCGCGGTTTGAATTCTGGACCACTCTCCCTGAGCGGTCAGTAGCGTCACGTTGGTGCCGTAAATGGCTTGAGAGACGACAGCCGTTTGGTCGCTCGGTCCGGAGTACATGTTGGCAACAGCAACCACGACGATGTGCGTGCTGTTGGCGGCAAAGATGGCGGGAGCACAGAGGACGATCGCGAAAAGCGCGACCTGTGCCCGAAGGAGATAACTGCTGCGATTCATTTGCATGAGTGAAGCTGCCGGTCTGTGGAGTGTCCGGAGAAGAGTCTTCGTCAGAAGAATTTTCGTTTTCTCCCCCGGAGTGAAATGGTAGCGGATGGCGAGACAGGCGCGCCACTGAAAATCGGTGAGCCGCGAAGCGACATTAACGGTTGGAATTGAAAGATTGGACTGCCCAACCATTCACCAGTTGCAACCATCTTCGCTTGGCTGCAGGAAGCTGAGCTGCTTCAAAGGTCTATGGGGGCGCAGCATGAAGTCTGTTTACAGCAGCCGGCCTGCGAATTACCTTTAAAGCATCTGCATAGATTATCCTTTTCGTCCTTCGGCTGGATTTGGGTGGTCAGGAACAGGTGAGCATAGCCGCATATATCGCCTTGGCGCTGGCAGTCCACGCTGCCTTAGGACAGAGCCCAACTTCAAGGGATCAATCTTCCAAAACAACGATCAGGTCCGCTTCAGCATTGGTAATTGTCCCGACATTGGTTCAATCCCTCTCGGGCGAGTTCGTCGCGAATCTCGATGCGAGTCACTTTCGATTGTCGGATAACGGGATAGAGCAGAAGGTATTTGTTGAACAAGCGTTGAATCAACCGCTCGCCGTGGTGGTTCTCATGCAAAACGGCGGGGCAGCATCCAGCCAGCTTCAGAAGTATCGCAAACTCGACACTATGCTCGAATCCGTGTTGGGTAGTTCAACCCGTACGGTCGCGCTAGTGACGTTCGACAGTCGTCCCAAAGAAATATGGGATTTTCCGCCCCGAGTCGATGGCATCTATTACAGCTTGACGCATCAAGAAGGCGGCGACCATGGCGCAGCGATTCTAGATGCGGTGAAGTGCGCAACGGGGCTGCTCCAACAGCAACCGGCGAACTTTCGCCGCATCATTCTCCTGCTCAGCCAATCGCAGGATGGCGGAAGCACGACCCACGCTGAAGACGTAGTGCGGAGCCTAGCCGAAAGCGGTACTACGGTCTACAGTCTTACGTTCTCGCCAGCAGCTTTACGATCGAAGAGGCGCTCCGGCAGGTCCGCTGGCAAAACGCCGATTTCTCTGCGGTCCCCTGATAGTGCTACCTTGAGTGAGACGTCTCGTCCTTCAGTACCGCTTGAAATCTTGAGGGCGATGCGCGAGGACACGACTGCTGAGGTCGTTGCGCTATCGGGCGGTGAACAGTTGCGCTTCCGTGATGAACAAGAGCTAGAGCGTGGCTTGTCAATTGTGGCTCGTGACATTCAAAGCGGCTACACGCTGAATTTTTATCCCAGCTCTCAGGAGGCGGGGTTCCACGCCATTACGGTTCAGGTCGTCCCGCAATCGCCTCATCTAGAAGTTAAATCGCGTGCGAGCTATTGGTTTGATGGAATAGCTACGAAGTGAGGATGCTGGTCTTGTTCAAGCGCTTGGTTGCCGGCGAACAGACGGTTACTGTTGTAATATCGCGATTGCACTCGTTGACCCTGCGAGGGGGTTTTGAGCTAACGCCTGCTTACAACAGTTCGCGAACATCACTCTGTAACAACTAAAGCATGAGAAACCGGCAACCCGGGTAGGTCGGGCATCCCGGCACCAATCGGAGGAATCTGCGAACAGGGGTGTTCGACTGTCGGCCGAGACCCCGCCCGGAGGAAGAATGCGGAACCTGCAATTCGCGTTTCCCGCCATGATGGCTCTCTGCGTAGCGATGGCGGCTCAGGATAGATCCCGCTTCGAGGTGTTTGGCGGGTATTCTTTGGAACGTATCGCCCCTTGCGGAGTGCCGGGATCAGGTGAATATCCCTGCAACGCTGAAACGGGTTTTCTAGCGCCCACAACCCCTTTTAACGGGTGGGACGCGGCTCTCACCCGCTATTTCGCCAAGTTCCTTGGCGCTACGGCCGATTTCACTGGGCACTACGGTTCGTACCGGTTTGCCAATTCTCCGACGTCGTTCCCGTCAACTTCGCGATACAGCTACATGTTCGGGCCCGTCTTCGCATGGCGGACGCGGAGGGCTACACCATTTGCCCATGTCCTGCTCGGGGCCACTTCCGAGAGTCTTGCGGGTTCCATTGGGAATTACAACGTATTCTCGTGGGCAATTGGTGGCGGGCTGGACGTGAGTGTAAGTAGTCGTATAGCAGTTCGCTTAGCAGATTTGGATTACGAGTCGGTCCACGTGCCCGGCAATGCAGCAGCCAAGGGGCTTCGCTATTCAGATGGGGTGGTCTTCAGGTTCTAGCCCGAGCCGCAAACGCCAAGCAAACAGGTGGCTGTCAGGAGGCGCGCCCCTTGTTGGCGATAAATCTTGGTTTCCTATCGACAAGTGCGCCGTCACAGGGACCTCCTTTTTCTGTGACCCAACTTATCTCAACCCTCCACAACTGCCAATCCTCGAACACGCGGCAGCGTCCGCCGCGCCAGCGGCTTCGTCCAAATCGCTATTGCGCTCACTGACCTGATCGGGTCCGCCAATTCTCAATGAGCGCAAGCGCCGGTCTCGAAAGTTACGCTTCACGATCACGAAGCTGGAATGCACGTGTACCTGGCAAGAATGGCACTCGCTTTACTGAGGCTTTGTCGAGGTGCTGGTGTCCACCTTGATGGCGGAAGGGTTTTTGGTCTTGCCGGTGTCAATCCAAACTTGAACGAGGTGGCCATCGGAATCCGGAGCGAGGATGATGTGCGACTGGTCGGCAGTGCCGCTGCCGCCCGGCCTTACAATATCGATCGCTTCTTGGGTTACGTGGAGGCCGTCGCTCAAGTCCCCGGGACGCGGCTGCTCGATCTGCCGAGCCGTGCTCTGCGCGCCTCCGGACGTGGTGCGCCGAACCGTGGTCTCGCGCTTCACAAGCTGCAGGCTGCCATCACTCGCTACACCCGGAACGTTCGTCGAGTAAGTTTCGGTTGTGTCGCGCCTTTCCCCTGTACCGGTCTGAGCCTGTTTGTTAACCGTGTGCTCGACGACTGCCAGGTTGCCAGTTGAGTCGGGACGGAGTATGCGCTCGTCGTTGCTGCGTACCTGACCGTCCTGCTTGGTCGTGTTTTCTCGGACCTCGCTAAGTTTCCAGCCCCCTGTCCCATCCGAGAGGAGCGTGGATTTCTTGGATTCGACCGTGCCGTCACTGCTTTTCGTCTCTCGTTGTTCGGTCTGCACGGCCGCAGAAAAACCTCCGTTACTGTCCGGCGTAAGCACAGTAGTATTCGTCACCCGCAACCCAGGGCTGAGTTGCCTCGAGTCCTCCAACTCGCGCTGCACGACCTGCAGTCGGCCATTGGCATCAGGATTGGAGATCGTGCGGGTCACCATCTGTTCGGCGCCGGGCAGGCTGCGGGACTCTTCTTGCCTTTCCTGAATCAAAGTCCTATGGCCGTCGGAGTCTCTGCCAAACGTACGCTCAATGTTGCGAACCGTCGTGTCGTTGATGTGGCGCGACTCCTTCTCCGTGTCCGAGTAGGGGACGTAGCGCCCGTCCGGACCAAGCGTTTCGACCGACGTCCTGTCAACTACCCGACCGTCGGCTTCCGTATGAGTTTCATTCGTGCGCGTGGGATTAACAGCTTCGCCGGGGCTCCCCTGCTGGCTGCTGGCGGTCCAAGATTGGGTTCCGGAGCTACCCTGCGCCATGCAAATTCGCGGGATGCCCAAGGCGGCCGCCAATGAGATTAAAACAGACGATTTCACCAATCGGCCAAACGTCATAAGGTTCAATTTTCCGTTACCGTACTCAACTATATACCTCGGCTTCCTGCACAATCGAGGTCGATGCATTATGAAAGAGCGCCCCGCTTCAGAAGGTGGAACGCCTCCGCTGCGCTGTGCGGGGCCTTCGCTATCTGCGGCCCGAGGCAACATCATTCTTGATACGGTTGATAAACAGTTGAACAAAGACCCCTGAAACCAGGCAACAGCCAAATCCTGTCCACAACCAGAACACATCTTTCTGAAAGCCTCCAAGCCCAACTACAAGAATGCTTAGCAGGCTCATCACCGCAGTGAGAAAGGTTTTCAGTTTCATTCCCCAGTCTCGGCTGGACGCGCGAATCTTGGAGGATGGTTGACCAGTCATGGGAGAATGATCCTTCCCCATTACAAAAATCGTAGGCTCGACTGCGAGCCGAGTCAACGGCGGCGTGTCGAGCGGGATCGATTCTCAGTAAGTACTATGTGTTTACGTCAACTGACCTTGTGGTCGTCGCGTAAAATGTTCAGGTTCAATCGGTAAGCAATCAGCATGGAAGAAATCAGACTTCCGCGCCGCGCTCCCGCGTCCTATGAGTGCGGTCGAAGGCGTGTGAGGATTGGCTATGTCTATGCAACGTCGTGATTTGTTGAAATCCATCGCGAGCGCTGGATTATTTGCAGCGGCGACCCCTCTCGTCAGATCGCAGGCGCAACTGGCAAGCGTCGGCCGCGCCATGCCGGCTCCACGCATCAAGGACATCAGCATCATCGAATGCCAGCCTGCGGGCGTGCGGCTTACGGTGGTGAAGGTCACCACCGACCAAGATGGTCTCTACGGCTACGGTTGCGCTACTTTCACGCAACGTGCCGACCTGGTGAGACCAGCCGTCGCTGATTTCCGAGCGCCTGATCGATTACATCCGGGTACACGTCTCGCAGGCTGGAGGTTTCACGCCCACCCGCAAGATCGCCATCCTGGCGGAGCAGTTCGGCGTGCGGACGGCCTGGCATGGGCCGGGCGATGTGTCTCCGGTGGGGCACATGGCCAACGTAACGCTCGACATCGTCAGCGACAAGTTCGGCATTCAGGAGCACTTGCCATTCAACGAGCGCACGCAGGAAATTTTCCGCGGGTGCCCGGAGATGAAGGACGGATATCTTTGGGTGAGTGAAAAGCCAGGGTGGGGGATTGAAATCGACGAGAAGGCCGCGGCGAAGTCACCCTTCACACACAGCGAGAACGGACTGAACGGTGGTTGGGGAGAAATTCGCAGGCGCGACGGCACGGTGATCAAGCAGTAGTGGGCTGATCCAGCCGAACGACTTCTAGAAACGTTTTCCTGTTGGCTTCATTATGCAACAGATTCGCGCTGCGCTAACCGGAGACTATGTCGATAGCTGTTGTAATTTCCCCATTACACTCATCACCCTGTCCTCCATGGCCTTGCCCGCGCTCTCCCCTGCCGGACAACATGTCATTTTTTTTGGGTTGTCTCGGTACTTGCGTTCGGCATCTAACGTTTGGGTTTTTAGAACGTATTGCCCAAGCCCCTCGTAGGGAATTGCGGCGGGAAGCCCATTGATCGCTGACTTCCCGGTTACCACCATGCACGCTGCACGTGAATTTGGGGTTTTCATTGCTCTTCGTCCTTTCGACCTCTGGCCCGGAGGTGCACATTGGGATACACGTTTATCAACATCTCCAAGCACGAGGAACCAGCCGAGAAGTCGTACTGGAAGCTGTGGCTAGTCGGCATTCTCGCGGTGCTGATAGCTTGCTTCCTCCATTGGGGCGGATTTGTGCTTGTCGCAGGGGATTCCGTGCCGGAACACGTTGATGCAGCCGTGGTCCTGCAGGGATCGATAGCCTCTGAGAACGCGCGAACGGCCGCAGCGATGGCACTGTTGGAGCGCGGCGCCGCCAACCGCGTCGCAATCAGCGTGCCCAGGGAATCTTATTGGGGCGAAGAAATTCCTCCGATTGCGCGCCCGTACCTCGAAAAGAAGTATGGAGCTGAGTTGGCTGGACGAGTCGATTTCTGCAGTACGGAGCCGGACGTAACCTCTGCCCAGCAGGAAGCACAAGCGCTCAGCACATGCATCCAGGAACATGGGTGGAGTAACATTGCGCTATTCACTTCAAACTACCAGAGTCGTCGGGTTGGAATGGTTTGGAGGAAGACTCTGCCTGCGGCTGATCGTTCAGTTCGCGTCTCAGTGGAGAGTGTGTCCGATCCCGACTACCAACCGCGCGGATGGTGGCGACAACGACTCTACGCGGAAACCTGGCTACGGGAATCTGCCAAACTCGCGTGGGCCAGTCTGTAGGCTCCACCCGAGCGACTGGGGACGCTGCGTCGCAGAGTCACTTTCGGCTGGTCGGGCGAGAACCCGTTGGACGTCGACTATGAAGACTACCACCGCCACTAGGGAGAAGGTCATGGGCAGAAAGAACGGACTACCGCCCGTCCATCCGGGCGAGATCATCAGGGAAGACATCCTGCCGTCCGTCGGCATGTCGGTGACGACGGCCGCCAAGGCTCTCGGCGTGTCCCGCCAGATGCTTCATAGTGTTCTGGCTGGGCGCAAGCCGCTGTCTGCCGTGATGTGTCTGAAGGTGGCCCGCCTGTTTGGTGGCTCGGCGGAGGTCTGGATGCGGTTGCAGGCCGCCTACGACCTGAAAAAGTCTGAGCAGAACAAGAAGGTCATGGCGCGCGTTGCGCGGATCGTGCCTGTCAGTCAGGGCGAAGAAGTTCGAGCCTGAAGTTCACCGCTTTTTGCTTTTCCTCGGGTGAAAACCCTCGACTTTGCAACCAAGAGAACACTTTCGTCAGGTTCGCGAAGCTGGCCCGTTTCTGGCACCTTCACAGAAAGGGGCTCCGCGCGTCGCCCTGCCGCTTTCACTTGCTGACGTGGCGGGTTCGGGTAGATCAGCGCGTGCCCCATCGCCTTCTGGCCCTTGCGCTGTGAAAACACTCAGGAAAAAGCTGCTAAGTGGTTTGGCTGCCCCCCAGGGATTCGAACCCCGATAGCCTGCTCCAGAGGCAGGTGTCCTAGCCGTTGAACGAGGGGGCAGTTTCTTGAGTGAAGCCAGTTTACACCCGCCTTGTTTTGATTCTATGTCCAACCCAAAGAGCGGTCAACATAGGCGGTTGGCCTGGCGGCGCCGCATATGCACTGTCCGTTCGACCGTGCGCTTTCTTGAAGACTTTTGGTTTTGTCTGGTGAGTGCTGGCAGTAAAATATAGGGAGCGTCAGCACGAGACGAGTCATGCTTGAAGATCTTTACGACCGGATTTCGATGCTTTGGTCTCGGCGATGGCCCGTGGCCGAGGGCAAAGTCACGGAAGTTATCAGCGAGCGCTGGGGTAGAGACAGGAAGCGTGCACGACTTGCCGTTGCGTACGAGTTCTCGATAGGCAGCGACGGACCCTACACCGGCGAAAGCTTCTGGACGCCTGCGTTCTTCCCGCTGAGGCGAGTATCCTCCGCGCGGAGAAGACTCCGTAAGCGTGCGCCCGCGCGGGTACGATATCGTCCTGATGATCCCAGCGTGAACACCTTAGAGGGTGGAGTAGCGAAGCTGTTGAAGGAAAATGGCGAGCGGGACCGAGAGGCACGCTTCTGATGCTGGGAGGCGGTGCCGGTCTTACCAACTGGTTCCCTGCTCAATTCTCTTCACGTTAGAATTCCCGCAGGGCGCGCCCTTTTTTTGTTAGGCACTTAGGACTCGTTATGGCCATGGAGGCTGAAATCGCTGGTCGGACTCCCACGGATGACCTAGAGATGGCGCTCCGCCCTCTTGAGGCCGAACAGTGCGCGCTGGTGGTGATCGATATTCAGCAGAAGCTGCTACCACCGATTTTTCAGAAAGAACAACTGGTGCGGAATGCGCAGCTGTTGATCCGCGCCGCCGCCATTCTCAAGGTCCCGGCGGTGGTCAGCACACAAAATGCGAAAGGATTGGGTGGAACAGTGCCCGAGGTCGCTTCCCTGCTGGTGGGAACAGAAGCGATCGACAAGACTTTATTCTCATGCTTCGGCAGCGAGGTTTTTTGCAACGTGCTGAAGCGGCTTCCGGGCCCGCGCAACACCTTGCTTCTATGCGGGATGGAGAGCCACATCTGCGTCACGCAAACCGCTCTGGGTGCGCTGCGCCAGGGCTATCGGGTGCACGTGGCATCAGACGCGGTCAGTTCGCGGACGGAGTGGAATTGGAAGATCGGGCTGGAGCGCATGCAGGCTGCGGGCGCGGTGATTTCGTCGACCGAGATGATCATTTATGAATTGCTCCGCTCCTCTTCCTCAGCAGCGTTCAAGGAATTGTTGCCGCACCTAAAAGGATAAAGGGTTCTATCAGGAGAGAGCTGCTGTCGCCCTTCCGGTGCCCCCTCCCGTTTCTCGATCTTTCAGCGCGGCTTGCGCCGCGGGCGGCAGTCTTTCGCCGCTGTGCGCCGGGAAACATGGGAAATTAACCTTCTTTTTTCTTCACCCGTACTACGGTGATCTTGGCGAAGCCTTCATCAAATGCCGGCGCTTTCAGCTTCGCGGCCATGCGCCGCATGATGTCTTCGGAGACCACCCGATCGCGGCGCTGATGGCGCTCGACGCAGACCTCCAGAGGAACGTCGAAAAACACCGCGTGAACTTCGTAGTTGTAGTCTTTGGCGAGCTTGATCCAGTGCTGGCGCTCCTGCGGAGTCAGGTTGGTGGCGTCCACGTAATTCATGGGACGTTTAGCGATGAGGCGCGCCTTGAGCATGGAACGCAGATTCGAAAACACGAGATCCTGAAAGCGCTGCTCGCGGACGTCGTCAAACAGAAGCGATCGGACCATGTCGCTGGAGAGTGGAACCACGTTGTGACGCTTGAACCAGGAACTTTTGCCGGAACCGGGAAGCCCAATGGCGAGGACGACAATGCCTTTGGGAGGACGCGACGCGGCCGCAGGCACTGCCGCGGGAACACGAGGCGCTTGCGGCGCGGCGAGGGCTTCGGGTTCGACAGCGTCGGATGTAGGTTCTTCGGACGCTTCTTCCGGCAGATCGGGGACGATGCCTTTCGCGGCGGCGGGACTGAAGGCCTGAGCGACGGCTTGCTCGCGACCGCGTCCACCTCGTCCGCGTCCTCCTCGCCGCCGACGTCCGCGTCCCCGGCTTTCTCCGCGAGCGCCTTGCGGGCGCGGCGGCTCGCTGGCGTTCGTCGTGGACTCTTCGCGCGCGGGCTGCCCTTCCATCTCAGGTTCGGAGGCGGCCGAAATTTCAGCCTCGTGGTGACTTGATTCAATACGGCTGGATTCAAGATCCGCAGACTCGACGTGGCTAGTCTCTGGCATTGTGCCTGGGGCTTGCTCCGCATCAAAATATGCCGGCTGCAGTGGCGGAGGCGCCGGCTGACTTCCCGGCTCCGGGTCTTTCTTCTTACGGCGCTGTAATCGATCTTTCATCCATTTGCGCATGTTCAGGCTTGTAACACAGATGACCGGACCGGGGCAATCAGTCGAGGTCGGATTTGCAGACCATACTTGTGACACCGACGGAGTTGAGCCCGGTTCCGCGGCGAAGGCAAGACGGCTTCGCGGGTTACAACTTAAGAAGCAATGGCCGACGCGGCGTCGTTCTCCGTCGTTCTCGTCGTTCGGTGGCCCCATGTCACCCCAGCCTGATGCGGTCTATGATGGAGGCATGTCCAGTTCCATTCCTACCTCCATTCGGGGTCAGAAATATATCTCACTCACCACGTTCCGCAAAACCGGAGTGGGCGTCGCGACTGCCGTGTGGTTTGGAGAAGACGACGGCAAGCTCTATGTAATGACACGCAGCGACATGGGGAAGACGAAGCGGATTCGCAACAATCCGCAAGTGCGGGTGGCACCGTGCACGATGCGCGGAACCGTGACGGGCGCGGAGATTGCGGCGACGGCACGCATTTTGCCGCCGGAGGAGCACGAGCGGGCGCGGCGGCCGATCAATCGAAAGTATTGGGCGGCGCGGATTCCGTTTTTGTGGTGGAGGACGGATGCGTATTTGGAGCTGAGCTTTGGATAGACAGAGTGCTCACGGAAGTGAGCGGCGAGACTGCACCCGCGAACGCTCACATTTTCTCTCCCGGGTTTTGCCGTACGACGGAAGACGTGGCCCTGCAAAACTCGCTACAATTCTGCAACCCACGAGCCGCCGCTTTGGGCCAGAATGGATGGCGTGAAAGAAATCGACTTGGCTGAATCACCGGGCGCTGGACAACGTCCCGTGCAGCGCTTCTCTCGCTTCTCCCATGCCTGGCGGGCCCTGCGGCACCGCAACTTCAGACTGTTCTTTGCCGGTCAGAGCATTTCGCTGATCGGCACCTGGATGACTCGCGTAGCCACCAGTTGGCTGATCTATCGGCTTACCGGGTCCGCGCTGCTTTTGGGACTCGTGAGTTTCGCCGGACAGATTCCAACGTTTCTTTTGGCCCCGTTTGCCGGAGTTCTGGTCGATCGTCTGAATCGACGGAATATGCTGGTCTGGACGCAGACCTTAGCGGCTGTGCAGTCGCTGGCCCTGGCGGGGCTCACACTCGGCAAGATCATCAATGTCCACGAGGTTCTGTGGTTGAGCGTGCTGCAGGGGTTGATCAACGCCTTTGACATGCCCGGCCGGCAGGCCTTCCTGGTGCAGATGGTCGAGGACAAACAAGACCTGGGCAATGCCATCGCGCTGAATTCTTCCATGGTGAACATCGCGCGTCTTATCGGGCCGGCGCTAGCGGGGATCGTTATCGGATCGGTGGGAGAAGGCTATTGTTTTCTGATTGACGGGATCAGCTATCTGGCCGTGATCGCGTCATTGCTGATGATGCGCGTGAAGGTGGCAGCGGCAAAGCCCTTTCGCGCTCCCATGCTGGAGCAGCTGAAAGATGGCTGGACTTACGTAATCGGCTTTCCCCCCATTCGAACCATTCTTTCGCTCTTCGCCTTGATCAGCCTGATGGGAATGCCCTTCATGGTGCTGATGCCTATTTTCGCGGCCCAAGTACTGCATGGGGGACCGCATACGCTCGGATTTCTGCTGGGAGCGTCTGGGGTGGGGGCATTGGTCTCCGCAGTGTCTCTCGCATTGCGGAAGACGGTGCGTGGACTCACGACGATGATTCAGATCTCGGCTGCGCTGTTTGGGGTGGGCTTGATCTGTTTTGGATTATCGCGATTCCTGCCACTGTCGTTATTTCTAATGCTGATCGTGGGCTTTGGCATGATGCAGGGCCTGGCGGCGAGCAATACGGTCATCCAGACATTGGTCCCGGAAGACATGCGCGGGCGGGTGATGAGTTATTACACGATGGCTTTCGTGGGCATGGCGCCGTTTGGCAGCCTGTTGGCAGGCACGCTCGCGCACCGCTTCGGAGCGCCGCACGCGGTCATGGTTACGGGAGCATTCTGCGTTGCCGGATCGATTTGGTTTACGACGCAGTTGAAGGCGATTCGGAAAGTCATGCGGCCGATTTATATCGAGATGGGGATTATTCGCAGCCATCTTGAACCGGCGATGGAAGATCAGGTGGGACGATGATGCGCATCGCCAGTGGGTAGGCCCGATCATGGTCGTTCTCGGAAATCATTCGAAGCAACAACAGCCCCTGTCCCTTCCGCTTGAAGTTCAACCACTTGGAATGTACGTTACTACCGTACAAACTGGAAAAGCAGATCAACCTGGTTCTCCCTTCAGCCGCTCCGGTCAGCCCGGCCATTTCCTGGCTGGAAGCTGCATCCTCTGAAAGGCGCCCGGAAAGGATCGTGGAGCTGACCGTCACCGGGCACGGGCGATTGATTTTCCGCGGTCACGAACCAACAAACACCGCCAGCGATATTGATGTGATCGATCACCGCCAGGGAGACTGCAATGCCCATGAAATATGAAGAGCCCGCCTCATCCGGGCGAACGGATTAGAACTGAAGTCATTGAAGCTCTCGAACTTACGGTGGCGAGGGCGGCGGCGGAAATTTCGCGCCACGCTTTCCCACCTTCTGCACAATAATGCTTCGCTGCCGCCGGAAATGACGCTGCGGATCGGAAAGGCCAGACATGGATCACCTTCTCCGGACGCAGCTCGCTTATGAAGAAGCGGAAACACCGAGGGACTCAAGTCGTGCCCTTTCTCAAGTTGCGCCCTACCCCAATAGCACGCCTCGGCAAAATACAGTTCCCAAAGCTGCTCTTCGATCGGAATCTCACTTTGCTTTCCGTTCCGCGATCCACTGATCCGTCCGGGCCTCGAGAAGATCGAGCGGCAGTGTCCCGCCGTCCAGCATTTCGTCGTGGAAGGTGCGAATATCGAACTTCGCGCCTAATTCTTTTTGGGCGCGATCGCGTAGCTCGCGGAACTTGAGTTGACCGAGTTTATAACTGAGGGCTTGTGCGGGCCAGGCGATGTAGCGATCGGTTTCGGACTGGATCGTGGGCTCATCCACCGCGCCGGACTTGCGGAAGAAATCCACAACCTGATCGCGCGACCAGCCTTTGGAATGGATTCCGGTGTCGACCACCAGACGCACAGCGCGGAAGAGTTCGGAAGAGAGGCGGCCGTAGTCGGAGACTGGATCCTGGTAGAAGCCGACCTCTTTGCCGAGTTGCTCGGCGTAGAGAGCCCAGCCTTCGATGTAGGCGTTGAAGCCCAGACCATGCAGGCGGAATTTTGGCAGGCCGGTGAGCTGCTGCTGCACCGAGAGCTGCATGTGATGGCCGGGAATGCCTTCGTGGTAGGCAATGGCCTCGTCGTCGATGAGCGAGCGCTCGGCAAAGTTGGAAGTTGCAACCACCACGCGACCAGGGCGTTTACCGTCGGGCGTGCCGGTAACGTAATGAGTGGCGGAGGCCGCCTGAAACGCAGGGATGGCTTCGACGGTGACCGGAGACTTCGGAAGCAGAGTGAAAAGCTGCGGGAGCTTGGGCTCCATCTGTGCGATGTAACGGCGGAAGTCGTCGAGGATTTGCTCGGCCGAAGTTGGAATGTATTTGGGATTGGTTTTGAGGGATGCGCGGAAGGAGGCGAGATCGGCGAAGCCCTCTTTCTTCGCAATGGCCGTCATCTCGGTCTGAATGCGGTCGATCTCCCGCAGTCCGAGTTGGTGAATCTGGTCCGGCGTCATGTGGGTGGTGGTCCGGGCATAGATGTCGTTTTGATACCGCTTCTCGCCATCCGGCAGAGAAGTGATGGAAAGTGTGGTGCGGCCAGCCGGCGCGTATTCCGTGCGCAGAAAATTTGCGAAGGTTTTGTAGGCAGGGATTACGTCGCTGTTGATGGCGTCGGTGATTTGCTCGGTCAGGCGCTTCTGATCTTCCGCCGAGATGCTCGCCGGATATTTCTTGGCCGGCAGGAGAAACGGATCGGCGGCGATGATGCCTTCGCACTGAACCGGAAGTTTCTCCAGCAGAAAGCGGACCGGCATGAGCTTGTCATTCATTCCGGCGCGAAGTACTTCGGTGGTCTGGGTGAGGACGCGCGGAATCTGGTGAAGGCGGGCGATGTAGTCCTCGTAGTGCTTCACGGAGTCGAAGGGGACCGAGAGCGGCAGGTCGGCGAGACCGGTGTGGACGCCGTTCTGCTGGTTGACGGGCATCTCGTATTCTTTGAGATCGAAGTCGGTAATGCGCTGCTCGAGGACTCGCACCATGAGATCGTGGGAGAGCTGATCCTGATCAGTGAAGCCGGTGGTTGGAATGGCTTCGAGCCGCGCCAGGAAAGCTTCGTCAGTCTTATGGTTTTGCGCGATGGCGTCGAGGGAGCGGTCCGCCAGTTTGTCGTTAAAGCGGTAGTCGCCGAAAGCAGTGGCGCGCTCGGGAAAGTTGCGCAGATCGGATTCGTACTGCTCGTCGAAAAGTGCGTTCTGGGCGGCGACGCGGTCGGCCACCGGTTTGACGTTTTGAGCGAAAGCACAAGCGGTTATGGAGAGTACGAGAAAGATGCTCTGGTGTAGGCGCATAGGTATGCAGGGTAGCAGAGGGAGCAGGCATTCGAAAACACCGATTCGCGCTTGCGGAGCTTCTGATTGCGGGATTATTCCAGCCGGCTTCCGTCGAACAACTGGAACTCCCGAATCCGTGGCGTGGCGGAAGAAGAAAGAATATTCAGCCGCACGCGTGCGGTACTCACTGGAGGGAACAGGTCAATCTTCTTGTGCCCAATCGTGGTTCCTGCGTAGACTGTTTTCCATTTCGTTCCGTCCATGATCTGGATGGCATACTTCTGCACCTTTTGGCCGTCGACGAGCCACTCCATGGTCAGCGTGCGATCGAAACGGACGGGATGGGGAAACACCAGATCGATGATCGCCGCATGGGATCCCTCCACGGGCGACCACACGGTGTCGGGATCAGAATCAACCGCCGCTCGAAACAAAGCGGCATTGGCGGCACGAGATGCAAGATTCTTCTTGGCTGCATAGATCGAGGCAACGGCGTCTCCGAATTCCTTGAGGCGGCGCACGTCCGCGTCGGGAAGCAGGCCGCGATTGTCGGGCGCCAGACCAATCATCAGTTGCGCTCCGCGACCCACGGTCCGGTTGTAAGTATCCAAAAGCTGGCTAACCGACTTCAGGCTTTTCTCGTCATTCGGATGCCAGAACCAGTGATTCGTCCGTAGTGGAGTATCGGCTTCAGCGGGACGGTAGCGGAGATAACCGCGCAGGTCTAATACATCCCAGTTATCTTCCGATGCAATCCCCTCTTCATTTCCCACCCAGCGGATGTCACCGTATTTCAGCAATGCGGCGTCGGCAAAGACCAGGGCATTCGGCTGATACACCCGCAGATTATCGACGTAGCGATCGAAATCGTAGACGTGACCGGCGCTGCCCGCGCCATCCAGCCAGAACTCAACCAGTTCGCCATAACCGATTCCTAACTCGTTCAGTTCAGCTACGTAGTAGCCGTCATAGGCGGAACTATCTTTATATAGCGGCTCATGGCGATCCCAGGGCGACAGATAAACGCCGAACTTCAGACCGTACTTGCGTGCCGCGGCCGCAACATCATGGACGAGATCTCCCTGGCCTCGTTTCCATGGACTGGACTTGACGCTGTATTCAGTCTGCGCGGTCGGCCACAGGCAGAAGCCATCATGATGTTTGGCGACGAAGACAATGTATTTGATCCCCGCGGATTTGACGGCCCGCATAAATTGCTCGGGATCTGCCTGAGTCGGATTAAAGACGGACGGATCGGCGGTGCCGTCTCCCCATTCGCGGTCCATAAATGTGTTTGGACCGAAATGAATGATCGCGCCGATTTCCAGATCCTGCCACGCGACCTGCTGCGGGCTGGGTTTCACATCGGTGAGGTTCTGCGCCAGCGACATCGTCGCGCACAGCGTGAGAAGAGCGAAAACCGCAGTGCTTCTGCGAAATATCATCTTCCTAGCCCGATCGATGATATCGAAAGCGAAGCCTCGTCCACGCTTCTAGCGCACATGCTCGTCGTGCGACAGGCCTCCCAGCAGACTCACCAACTTCGCAACCTTCTGTTCAAATAGCTCGGCTTGCAGGCCGGAACCAACTTCGTGGTTCCCTTCCGACAGGTCACCACCATTCCCAGGGGAATTTGGACTCGACGTTCCAGCTGAGCTATGGACCTCTTGCGCCAACGTGGTCGTAACGATGTGCACCACATTGTCGGAGTTGATCCCGCCACAGGGCATGATCAGAATTCGCTCTCCTGCCGCATGGACCAGACGAGCCAGAGTCGAAAGCCCGTCGGTGGCGCGCGGTTGACCCGCGGAAGTCAGGATGCGGCTGGCTCCGGTTTGGATCACTTCCTCGAGCGACGTTTCCAGGTTATGCGAGGCATCGAATGCCCGATGAAAAGTGACGGGCAGGGGGTGGGCCAATTTCACCAGAGCCTTCGTACGCTCGACGTCGACCCGTCCATTCTTTTCGAGAATTCCCAACACCACGCCATCCATGCCGAACTGCTTGGCAGCGCGGATGTCGTTGCGCATGATCTCAAGTTCGCTGTCTGAGTAAAAAAAATCGCCGGCGCGCGGGCGAATCAGAACATGGATGGGAATGCGCACCTGCCGTCGAACTGTCTGCATCAGCTCCGCACTCGGAGTGATTCCCCCGGAGGCCAAGTCAGTGCAGAGCTCGATCCGGTCCGCCCCACCGTGTTCCGCCGCGACTGCGTGGTCAACCGATTCCACGCAAATTTCCAGGACTAGACAATTGGGCATGGGGTCGAGAATACGAAACAACGGTAAGCACCAGCAACCCACCGCGAAGGTTTGCTTAGGTCCGCATCAATCCTCCCGTTGGGCGATGAGCCGGTCGAAGATCAGTCCCCCGAAGATCATTCCGTTCGACCGGCTCTACGATGGATCCTCCGCTAGAAAGCGTAGTGCAAGCTGAGTTGGATTTGCCGCGGAGGAGAGCGGACGCTGCTGATCTGGCCAAAATTACTATCGGTGATTCCACTGTCGGGATTGCCGTAGCTGGCAATGTTGAAAATATTGAAGAAGTCAGCCCGGAAGGTGAGCACGTTGTTCTCGCGCCAAAAATGGAAGTCCTTGAACAGCGAGGCGTCGACCTGGCGGTAGCCGGGCCCGCGTTCGGAACTGTTGTGCGCGGTACCGAAAGTAAATGGGGCCGCAGTGCCATAAGCACAGGCGCCGTTCGACGGACAATTGATGGTGTTGTCCGCCGATGGATCGGTCCCCCACCAGTCATTGATAGAACGGTTGCGGATGACCAACTTGTGGTACTGGTTGGCCCGACTGAAACCAAAGGTATTGAAAGCATTGCTGTTGTCCGGCGCGAAGATGGTGACCGGAAATCCTGAGTAAAGAAGCGCTGAGGCAGCGAGTTTCCATCCCCCAAACATAGCGTCGAGGCCGCGGCTCGCACTTCCTCCATAGGTCTGTCCGTGGCCGTAGGGGAGATGGTAGACGCCGACGAAATTCATGCTGTGGCGGATGTCCATCCCAGACGGTCCCCAATCGCCCTTCAGGTTGTAGCTGTCCTGAACGGTCGATCCGTTCATCGAGGTATTCGCCACCGCATAGTTCCCGGACGAGTCGGTCAGGGACTTTGAATAAGTGTAGTTGAGGGTGTATTCCAGACCGCGAATCGGTCGCTGGCGCAAAGTCACCTGGCCGGAGTTGTAATTCATCCGGGCCTCGGACTCGGTGACCAGAATCGTTCCGCATTCTCCGACTAACGAATAGTAGGGCGGTTGATCCGCGGCGGGAAACGACAACGAGCTGCATTGAGTATTTGGATTGCTGCTGAGGATGGCAGCAGCCCCTGGCGCCTGGGCGAGCGTAAGTTGGTTGCCGTTGCGGTAGTCGGCAAGGCGAAAACCGTTCTGGCCGTGATATCCCACGCTTAGGGACAGCTCATTGGTGATTGCGTATTCAGCCGTGAGGTTGTACTGATGAATGTAGGCAGGCTGTGTCTTCTGAGGCCAGACGGAGTACAGGGAGTTGTTGATGCCGAGCGGCTGACTGAAAGCGTCAGCGACCGTGAAAGGCGTGCCTCCAGACGTCCCTGCTGGAGAGGTGGCGTTGCTGTTAATCGCGAGCGAGAACGGAGGACTGGAAGTGAGACGCTGATTGAATGAATACCCCTCGAAGAAACTGGTCGCGCCGTAACCGCCGCGAATCACAAATTTAGAATGTAACTGATAGGCGAAGCCCAGCCGGGGCATGAACTGGGTGTAGTTGGCGTCATAGCAGGCGCGGGTGGGGCAGACAATCGAGCCCGCAACCGCCCCGACGGGAACATGACCGGCGTACTCCACGGTGCCGCCGGGAAGAACGTTGGCCGTTTTGTTGTTCTGCTCGTACCAGGGCTGATCGTATTCATAACGCAGTCCGAGATTGAGCGTGAGCCTTGGGGACACTTTGAAATCGTCCTGAACGTAGCCGGCGACGCGCCATTGGCGGTTGCCCACGTTGCCGAGTGGGGACGCGAGTTGAACGTTCGAGATGCGGCCCAGAACAAAGTCCGCCGGACCGTAGCCTTGGCCGCCCGGTAGGCTCGTGTATTGGCCGTTGTAACTCAACTGTCCGAGGAATCCGACGTTGCTGGCGTTGAGGTAGTTTTGCTGGTAGCGTGTCGCTTGCCCCCCGATGGTGAGGAGATGGCGTCCGCGTTGCCAGGTGAGATTGTCGTAATAGTTGAACGTATTGTCGGTAAAAACCTGGGGGTTGGCGCTCGTGCCAATGTAACCCGCGTTGTTGCTGATGCTCTGTCCGGTGAAGCCCACATACTGCTGCGTACCAAAAGGAATGCCGACTTTTGAGTCTCCGGTCAGGCCAAACAGGCCGGATGGATCGCTCGGCACACCATTATTCCAACGCACACGCGTGAACCCAAAGCGAAATTCATTGATGATGGCGGGGGAGAAAGTGTGGACGAAACTGGCGCCGCCAATCTTCGTCGGATAAGTATTGTGGTTGGGGAAGGAGATCGGGAGAATGGCAGTCGTAAGGTCGCTGCCGGTGCCCTGCGAGTAGAAGCCATTGATCTTGTTGGCATCGCCCGGGGTCCAATCAACCTTGAAGTCTTCCTGATTGTTCGAAACGAAGCTGGATTGTTTGCCCTGGTAGTTATTCGATAACAGTCCATCGGTTGGGGTTGAATTGGGCGCCGGATAGATGTTGGGATGCGCAGCCAAAAACTGGGCTACGGGATTCACCACCGGAACATGGTTGTTGGCAAAGGGAGCGAAGTTGTTCTGCGTGTCGTAGAGTTGGATGCCGGCGGCGGTCAGGGCTTGGAAATTCCCCTGAAGCATGGCAGGGGTGAGCACACTCGTCACGGCTATTCCCCCCGTGTGCCGGCGTACACCTTCGTAGTCGGCGAAGAAGAAAAGTCTGTTCCGCAAGATGGGCCCACCAAAGGTTGCGCCAAAGATGTTCTGGGTATAAGAGTTCTTTGGCGTGATCGGGAAGTTGTGGTCATTTCCCCAGGAATTGGCGTCCAGCTTCTCGTACTGCAGAAAGTCGTAGACGGAACCGTGGTATTGGTTGGTCCCCGACTTTAAGATGGTCACGATCGCCCCGCCGTTGGCATTTCCGTAGCTGGCGTTGGCGTTGGCCGAGACGACGCGCACTTCGGCAATGGCATCGGGTGCTGGATTGTACCCGATCAGGTTATTCTGCGGTTCGTTGTTGTCGGCGCCCTCGATCGTGTAGTTGTTCTCCTGCGCCCGATTGCCGTTCACCGTTACCGTGCCATTGTTGTAGGTGTTGCGCTCGATGGCATTGTTTCCAGTCATGCCCGTGGGATCGGTAGCGATGGACCCGGGCTGGAAGATCGTGAGGGAAGAAAAGTTGCGGCCATTCAGCGGAATATTCGCGATCTCGTCGCTAGAGAGAGTGTTCCCGAGCGTTGCGTCGGCGGTATCGAGGATAGGGTGAAAGTGCTCTTCCACTGTAACCGTGGTGACGGTGCCAATCGTCAGACTGGCGTCAATCTTCACCGTCTGGTCGATGTCGAGCGCGAACGGGGGAGTTTTCCGCAGGCTGAACCCGTTCGCTTCGACGGTCACGGTATAAGTGCCAACCGGAAGAAAACGAATCGTGTAAACCCCCGACGCGTTGGTTTTCGTGGAGGTGCTAACGGCCGTGCCAACGTTCTCGGCGGTCACAGTTGCACCGGTCACGAGGGCTCCGCTCGGGTCCGTCACCTGCCCTGAAATCGAGCCGGTCACGGTCTGGGCTGACGCCACCGAGGAGTACAGCAGGGCTGCGAGCAAACATACAGCAAGATAACTTAACGTCTTGGTTGTCATAGAATCCTCACTCATTTGACTGGCTCCGGATCAGTCCCGCTGTCCTTACGATGGAAAGGCAGCTCGGGGGAGGGCTGAAAAGCAAGAATCCACGGTTCCATTCCCGTTTGTCAAGCATAAAATGATCGAAAGCTGGCAAAACGATCAGTTGCACTGATCTGTTAGTCGAATCAGTTGATACCAAGTGAGCGTTCGTGATATTGAATTTATCGGGGCAGGACGCCATTCTGCGGTGCTTTCCTTCGCTGGCATAACAATGGCGAGTTTTGCAGTTGAGGGCCATTGCTGCGGTCGCATTCCGCCCTGGCTCCAAACCTATAACCATGTCAGATCGCCAACAGCGCCGAACCGATCGGATTCTGAAGATGCTGCTGCACAAGGGCTCCGTATCGGTGGCGGAACTCATCGCTTCCCTGCAAACCTCCGCTCCCAGCATCCGGCGCGATCTGACCCGCCTCGAGGCTCAAGGTTTAATCCGGAGAACCCACGGTGGCGCGGCTCTCGTCCAGGAACTGCTATACGAACCGTTCCGTTACGACGCGGCGTTTCAGACCCGTCAGCATCTCTTTGTGAAAGAGAAACGGCACATCGGCATGGCTGCGGCCGAGTTGATCGAAGAGAACGAAACCATCGGTTTGACGGCGGGCACCACGACGACTTGGGTGGCCCGCAGCCTGCGCCATCGCAGCAACCTCACGGTGGTTACAAATGCCGTGAACATTGGCATGGAGCTTTGCAACATGCCGGGTCTCAAGATCCATTTGACCGGAGGCTACGTTCGATGGCCCTGGTCGTTTTCGCTGATTGGAGCCGCCGCCAGCAATTTCATGGGCGACATTTTTCTCGACAGGCTGTTTCTCAGCGTCTCCGGAATTGATCCCGAGCGGGGAACCACTACCAATGAGTCGGACGAAGCGCTGTCGTTTCGCGCCATGGTCAAGCAGGCGAAACAGGTAATTGTGGTGGCCGATTCCAGCAAGCTCGGTATGGTTACGTCAGCTTTGATCTGTCCCATCGACGACGTGGACGTGCTGGTCACCGATGCTGGTGCTTCCGATGAAGTGGTTGCGGCTTTTACCCGGAAAGAGATGCGAGTCATCCGAGTCTGATCTTCAAGTCTGACATTCGAGCGGACCAAGTCTCGAGCACTGCACTGCGCTTCCACCGATGCGCACAATATTGCATATAAACCAAAATAGTGATCGATACTGGCGCTTTCGATCAATAAATTCTTGACAACGTGCCGAGGCTGATGCGATAAGTGGGACGGATATTGGGAAATACCAGTTCGTCCAAAGCCCGAATCCATCGAGGAGTTTGTTATGACATCCCGCAGTCGCTGCTTTCTCGTCATCGCCCTTTTCGCATCCTTGCTCCCAACCGCTGCGGTCCTGGCTCAGAGTACGAACCGGCAAATTGGTACACAGTTCGAGGTGACGGCCGACCCGCTGGTGCCGCGGCCTCAGGGGCAGCCCTGCGTGGTGCCGCTTTTCGCCAATTTCCAGTTCGCCCATTTTTCGCAGTCGACCCAGACCTTCGAGTTCACGCCCCCCGGAAACTGCCGGGGTCCGTGGGCAAAAGTAGTATTGGAGGCCGACTTCAGCGAAAACGGCGGAGTCCAATTTGACCGCACGGCAAGCCTTTTTATCGCCAACGCCAACCTCTATTTCGGAACGACTCCCGAGCCCTTGGCCACATTGACCAACACCTGGCACGTGGAACGCGACGTTACCGATTACAGCGCATTGTTCGCGACTCCGCAGCCAGGCACGATCGTTCTCCAGAACTGCACCTCGGATTGCGGAGCTCCCTTCAATACTCTGAACGGAGTTTTCACGGTGAACGCGGACCTGGAGTTTTATCCGGCGCAACGCGGGGATGGCGGGGATCAACAGGGCAACGAACCCCAGCCTGTAAGGACGCCCGATCAAGTACTGCCCATTGTCCAGTCCAACGGAAGTGGAGGCGTAAACCTGCCGGCCACACTGGGGTCGCCGACCGACCAACTGGCAACGACCTTCACCCTGCCAACCAATACCGAGCAAGCCTATCTGGACGTAGTCTCCCAGAGTCAGTCCACGGACGAGCAGTGGTATGCCTGCTTTCCGAACGATCTGGCCAGCATTAATGACGTCTTTGGATGCGGCAACACAGACTTCCGCGAGACTGAAGTCACCATTGACGGCAAGCCGGCTGGAATCGCTCCGGTTTCTCCCTGGGTCTTCACCGGATTTCTGCCCGACCAGTGGGTGCCAATGCCGGGCGCGCAAACTCTCGACTTTGTGCCTTACCGCGTGAACCTTACCCCTTTTGCGGCTCTGTTGAGCAACGGCCAACCTCACTCGATCGCGCTGAGCGTTTTCAACGACGACGGCTTTTTCTCGGAAACCGCATCCCTGTTGCTCTTTCTCGATCACGGCAGCCGGCAAATTACCGGCGAGGTCACCAAGAACACACTCAACGGCCCTGCCCCGGTCGTAACCGAGAACCTCCAAGGCACGTCGACGGTTACGGGAACGATCCAAGTCACTTCCAACCGCAATTTCACAATTGAAGGATACGTCCAGACGTCTCATGGGAAGGTCACAACGTCAGTTTCGGAGCAGCAGAACTTCTCGGGCACGCAGACCATTGATTTTGATACCGTTAACTTCACAGTTCTCGATCAGAAGACAGATGTGAAGACGAGCGTTTCTTCTGCGACCACGGTGTCGGGGGATGGAGGCAGGACCGTGATCCAAAATAACTTCAGCTTCCCGATTACAGTCGATGTGATCCTCCCGGTCAGCAGCGCCACATTCGGCCTCACCGTGACAACGGCTCAGAATTACCAGGCGGATCGGCAGGTTTCGCATGACGGAAACGTAATCTACGCTTCGGCTGTCTCCAACTCGGTGAAGGCAACGGACGTAAGTCCTGCGTCGAGTTCGCAGACATACACATCGTTCGATTCGGATGGCACGTTCTACAACTGCCATATTGCGTCCGCGAATAACATTTTGACTACCGTCAGCCGTGGGTGCAAACCAGATAACGACCAAAACTAGAGACAAGGATGTTCCGGACTTTTCGGGGATCACCTAAGTCGCACGCATCTCCCCTTCTATCTGCGCATGGAATAGGGCGAAGCCAATTGGGTCATCCATTGGCTTCGTCCTATTCGGAGATCACCTTCATGTGCGCAACTCGTGTCGGCTTGATTGGTTTCGTTGGCCTGTTCTGAACGAATGCGTGGTCGCCCGAACAACACGAAGAAGCCAAAAAAGAAATCGTTCTTTACAAGAGAGCACTTCGCGCTCTGATTCCCGCGATGCCAGCCTGTATCATGTCTCCCCGAGGCCTGACCGGGTTCACTGGGATGGGATTGAGTATGGGGATTCGACGAGCCGGCACGGGAAATCGTCTGCCAAAGAATTGAAAATGTGTCGAACCCCTTCCCCTGGCTTGGATTCGGTGTGGCGGCTCAGGGAAAGTTCGTCACCTTCGGGGTTACGCGAGGATGCATCGAGGTTGACTCACCCGTGTCGTCGATCACATGGCTGATCGCGCCGTGATCGCCCAGTGCCACGGTGATCATGTCGTGGAACCGTACCTGCTGGAGCGGCACCCCGGGGCTCTTCGGGGTCTCGATGGCCCGGGTCAGCACGACCTCCGGATGGATGAAGACGCTGTAGATGCCCAGCCCCCAAGCCTCATGACTCGTCACTCCCTCCGCCACCTTGTAAGAGGCCCAGCCGTTCACCCCCGGCGCACTCGTGTAGCTCGCCTGGTTCGGAGGATCGTAGGGAATCTCGGACTGATAAAAATACGTCCTGCCGCCATTGCCTTTCCACAGAACCTGGAACTGCTGGTGATGCTCCACGAACAGGCCATAGATCGTGACCTCAGCTCCATTCACCACCAGCCCGTTTTCGCTGGTATTCAGCTCCCAGCCCACTCCGGCGCCGTGGTCCGCTCTCCAGATCCAGGTATGGTCCACCAGGGTGTCGTTGCTGTTGATCCGCAAATTCACCTTGGCTCGGCCCACTCCGGCGCCTCCCACGCGAAAGAAAACATCGTGCAGGGTAATCGGGTCCTGGGCGTGGCGCGCCCGGCTTCCCTCCGGCCCTACCTCCAGCAACACCGGCGACTCGGTTGGCCCGGCATCGACCAGTAGCCCGGCAATGTCGATCCCGTCCGCGTCGGCTGTGGTCAGCGCCGCCGTACCCTTCACCGGGCGCAGCGTGGCGAAGCCCAGCCCCAGCACCACCGCATGCGGTCGCGTCACACGAATCGGAGCGCTGAGCTCATAGATCCCCGGCGTCAGAATCAGGTTCTTGCCCCGGGCCAGCTCCGCGTTGATGGTCTCCGCCGTATCCACATCGGCGCGCGCAATATAAAACTGCGCAATCGGAATCGTCTTCCCCGCCGTTTCTCCGCTGCGCCACGTAATCCCGACGCTGGCGCTACGCAGCTCCGGAATCCGCACGCTGAACTCGCCCGCAGTATTCACCTGCAGGAACGGCTTCTCTCGCACCACCGGCGTCTGCGCTACCTTGGTGTAGGGCGGCGACGGCCATGCGCCCTCCGGCGGATGCACTACGCCGACAAACACCATGTTCCAGTTCGCGCCCGTCCAGCTCGTCCAATCGCAGTTGCGCGAGATCCACTGCTGCTGGCTGCCGGAGTCGACATTCCCGTCCACCAGCGAATCCGCCATCCAGCCGCCGCTGGCCCAGCCGTGATTCTGGTGCAGCACCAGGTCGCCGCGCACATGCATACGCCGCAGCAACACCGCCTGCGAAACGGCCCACTGCATCGTGCCGCCTCGCGGCTCTACCGAGAGCCCTTCGGCAGCTCTCCAGAAAGTCGTCGTGGCATTGTTGTGCTCACGATTCGCATCCGCATGTAGGTTGCCCGCGATCCGGGTGGCATCGGGTGACGCGCCCAGCCCCATCACCTCGGTGTAAAAGCCCACCGGCACATCTACCGAATAGCTTCCCGGCAAAAACAACAGCGCATTCCGCTGCGCCCCAAACTCGTTCTGCTCCTGGATTCCATAGACCGCGTCGATCTGCTTCTGGATCGCCTGCGACGGCATCGACGGATCGAAGATCAGCACATTGGGTCCGAACTCCGGCCGCGCGCCCTTCGCCGCAAGCGCCGGCAGAGCCGCTGCCAGCAGCGACGCGAAGCCAACCCGGCTTAGAAGCCGAAGCCCGCGCCTACCAGACATAAGTCCCCACCGACTCCGCCGGCAGCGCGGTCTCAAAGAACTTCCCGTGGTACTTCACCGCGAAGGACTTGGGAAAGTTTCCCGTATTTGAAACCACCAGCACTACCTCATTCTCCGGAGTCAGGAAGGCAACGCTGGCCAACTGCTCCATCTCGCTCGAAGCCACCCGCACCGAGCCGGGGGGCACAAACTGCGAGAAATGCTGGACTACATAATAAGCAACATTTCTGGTTACCGAATCGCCATCCAGCGTGATCGCCCCGGAACATCCAGTGCATCCCCCGTTGTTGGTGTGCGGCCCGTTCTGTGGATCGGCAGCTAAATTCCACAGCAGCACGTTGCGGCTCCAGTTCCGCGTCGCGCCAATCATCACCTGCCTCACCGGCTCGGCAATCCCAATCGTCCCACCGCCGCGCCGGCCCGTAACCGACTGCTCGGTCAGGTATAGGTTCTTTTTCGGATAGGCATCATGCACCTCGGTCAGCACGCTGCCCTGGCCGCCATACAGGTGAAAGGCGGTTCCGTCCACATATTTGCTGGCCGCCGGATTGCCGAGAATCGACAGGGGATAAGAGGGTACATCCGGGTTGTGATCGTAGAGCAGAATCTTCGTCCCGATCCCCGCCTTCTCAAAGGCAGGCCCCAGATCCCGCGCAATAAACGTCTCCTGTTGCTGGGCAAACATCACCATGCTCGGCGTGTTCTTCGGATTCAGCGGCTCATTCTCGACCGTGATCGCCGCAATCGTAATCCCCTCGGCTCGCATCCCTTCGATGTACTTCACGAAATACTTGGCGAACGCACCGTAGTACTCGGGCTTCAGCTCGCCGCCCTTCACATCGCCGTTCGTCTTCATCCACGCCGGAGCGGACCACGGCGATCCCAAGATCTTGATCCCCGGCCGAATCGCCAGAATCTCCTTCAGCGCTGGAATCACATCCCCGCGATCTGGCTCCAGGCTGAACTTCGCCATCTCCGCATCGGTCTCGCCCGCTGGCAGGTCATCGTAGGAGTACACGCGCTCATTCATATCGGAGGCACCGATGCTGACCCGCAGGTAGCTCACTCCGATCCCGTCGCCGCCGGTCGTAAACAGCTCCTTCAGCAGGGCCGTTCGCTGGGCAGGCCGCATGCGCATCAACAACTGCGCACTTCCTCCCGTCAAGGCAAAGCCAAAGCCGTCGATTGTCTGGAAGTGCTGGGCATCGTCAACCGCAAGCACCGATTGCGAACTGGCTTGCGAGGAAAAGCCGAGCGCGTTCGCCTGCGGCGCCACTAAGGCAGCCCGGTCCGGCGTCGTCAGCCACAGCCGCGCCTCCGGCCGCGGCTGGGCCTCCGATGACCAGGAAGAAAACAGCAGGGAGCAAGACGAAAACAGGATCAATCTCAGCTTCATGAGACCTCCAATTTACTCCCGGACCCGGATTTCCGAAAGACCAACGATTGGAGTGCAGGCGGGAATCTTTATCGGAAATAACTCTGCGACCATCGCCATCTGAGGCATCACCAAGTGTAGACTTCGTCGATTCGAGGTGGGCCGGAGCGCCCGTCAATCACTTGGGTTTCCAAAACAATTTCAACGTTCTTGCGACTCCAGTCCTTCGGAGCCTGGCGCGCAAGTTCATCCAGGCGATGAGCATCGACCAAAAATTCTCCGGCAGCCACGGTGCCGCCTCGGGCAATGCCGGCAGCCACCACTACAAAACGATCGGTATTGGGATCGAGAAGCCGCGCTACCAGCGCATAGTCCTTATAGGTGCCGGTGTCCTGGCGAGAGCGTTCCAGCAATCGATCTTGCCGGCCGGGATGGTTCCGGTCTTCGATCCAGAAGCGAGTCATCTCCGCATTGTTCGCGAAATGAAATCTTAACGGCGCGGTGAGGCGCAGAGTCCAGCTATTGTCGAAAGCACCAATAAACACCGAGGGACTGCGTCGCAGGTCGGTAAGGGTGGTTGCGGTCTCGCCCTGCACCCGGTAAGTCCTTCCATACGTCTGCAGCAGGCCGGCGATGTTGACCAGAGGGCTAATGTCATCAATGATCACCGTAATCATGTGATCGTTGAGCGTGGTCTGGTGAAGCGGATCGGCTGCGTCTCGCAAGTTAAGGGTTAAATACTGGCTCTGGTCGGCGATGCAGAACAGCACTGGGTCCGGGGACTTCACAAAGGGCGCCCAAAACTCCTCCATCGCGGAGGGATGTAAAGCCCGCCAGGCAACGACCGCCCCAATCACAACCACCAGCACCACGAATGCCGCGATCAGCTCTCGCCAGAACAGAGCGCGCTTCCGAACCGGCGGAACCGCCGGTTTTAAGGATAATGATCCTAAGGCCGGAAGCAGCTGTGCCGACGCGGGCGCCGCCAATTTGGTTTCTTCCGGAAAGCAAAATTGCGGCGCATAGGAACCGGGCGGCAACGAGACTTTGATCTCATGCTCGTGGCCCGGCTCCTGATAATACTGAGCAATCCGCTTGCGAATTTCCCCTGCAGTCACTCGCACGATAGGATCGTCGGTGGTGTCATAACCAGGATCTTTCCCAAAAACCTCGACCCCCAGGGTGCGCTCTTTGAGGTTGTCCGCCCGTCCCGCCAAGGCCTCGGTTACCACGAATTTAAGAAAGACGGGAAAGCGCTTGCTCTTGTGGAAATGAGGATTCCGCAGAAGACGTTCGAGTTGCTGCAAGACGGCGGCTTTATCTTCATCACTCGACGGTGTCCAGCTTTCCATCTGCTCCGACAACATTGGTTCCCGCTCCCTCGACCCAAGCCATCCGGAATGATGGCCCCCTCTTGAATTTCCACCATGGTCGAGTTGTGAGTGTTTTCGAAAACTATCTCTGGCCGCCCATACCACGAGGTCTTTACATGTAAAGAGTGAACCAAGGCCAGCATCCAGCCACTCACTTTGTAACCAATTGATATCAACTCTTTCAAGCATTATTTCCGCTTTTGAGTCCGCTTGCTTACCGTAAAGAGCTTTTCGCCGCGCGGCCATCCCCGCTATAACTCGACCCGGTTCAAGCACCTGGCATCGGCAACCGCCTGCTCCCACGTCGGAAATCGAAACACAGGTTTCGCGGTTGCCAGGTTTCATAGGTCCAGGGCTTTAGAGTTCCGCAAACAATCCGGAGGCGGTTTATGGCGCGCAGATCTTTGTCCCCGTTGACACTGGCGGTGGTAGCCGCGATGTTCACCTTCTTCCTGCCTTGCACTCCGCTGCAAGCCCAAACTCAGGCCACCACGGCAACCCTCGGTGGCACCGTCTCCGATCCCTCGGGCGGCGTAGTCCAAGGGGCCAGGATTAGCCTTATCGGCGGCGATCTTGGGATTTCGCGAACCTATGTCACGGATGCAACTGGCAATTACAATTTTTCGTTGCTTCCGCCCGCAGTTTATTCCCTGCAAGTCAAGGCTCAGGGATATAAGACCTATAAGCAGGACGGAATCGCGCTGGGTGCGGGACAAAATGCGGAGCAGCCGTTGGTGATGTCGGTGGGCGCGATTTCTGAAACCATCGAAGTGACCTCGCAAGCTCCGCTGGTGAACGCGGAAAATGCCAATATTTCCTCTGATATTTCGGCACAGCAAGTCGTCGAGTTGCCGCTCAACCTTCGAAATGTCTACGGCTTGGCGTTTTTGAACTCGTCGGTCAATAACACTGCCGAATTTCAAGTCGTTGGGGGAAATGGCATTTCGGGAAGCGCCGACCAGGACATTTCCTTCTTTAATTTCGGCGGCACTTTCTTCAACACCGCGGAATATCTGCTGGACGGCACCTGGGACACGGGCGCGGACTGGGGCGGAGTGGCCTATGTTCCTGCGGTAGACGACGTGCAAGAGTTCAAGATCCAGACCAATGCCTTTACCTCGCAGTATGGATGGAGTAGCGGCAACGTCATCAACGTGGTGACTAAGGCGGGAAGCAACGGCTTTCACGGCGACGCTTACGACTTTCTCCGCAATAGCGGTCTCGATGCTAGGAACTATTTCAATGATCACACTCAGCCCCTTTTTCACCGCCAGCAATTTGGCGCCACGTTGGGCGGCCCTATTCGGAAAAACAAAACCTATTTTTTCGCCTACTACGAAGGATTACGCCAGCAGACGCCGGTGACGTTTACCGGAACCATGCCCACCTCATCGTTCTTGAACGGCGACTTTTCGGCGCAGTTGGGACCGCAGGTTGGAACCGACTACCTGGGAAGGCCAGTTCTGCAAGGGCAAATCTATGATCCGTTCAGCACTCGCTTCGTCACTCAGGGGCACGTCGATCCCACGACCGGCCGGACGGCCTCGGCAACCGGCTACGTGCGCGATCCTTTTCAGGGAAACATGATTCCGAGTGGCCGATGGGACGCCATAGCCAAGACCATTGCCCAGGGAAAATATTGGCCGGGGCCCACCTCGTCGGGACTGGTAAATAATTTCAGCGCATCCGCCGCGGCAGCCGCGCACTCCGATGAGTATTCGATCCGAATCGATGAAAACATTTCCGAGAAGAGCCGCCTGTTCGGGCGCTGGTCGCAGAAATATGAAACCAAGGTAAATGTGCCTGAGTATTACGGTTCCTCCGATCCCGCCGGGCCCGGAGCCACAAATCCCAATAATCGCTATAGCGCGGATATTGGTTACAGCCACGTATTCAACCCATCATTGCTTCTGAGCGCGAACCTGGGCGCCAACCGCTGGGTCGAGAATTCGAATGTGCAGAGTTTCGGATTCAGAGCATCCGGCCTCGGGTTACCGTCTTTTGTTGATAAAATTTCGCCGCTGTTCCCGCAAATCCAGCCCCAAGGCGTGTCCGGACTCGGGCCCGACCCGGGACTGGACGACTACATCGTTCCGCGCACGCTGTGGACGGCCTCGGTTGATTTCACCAAGGTGAGGGGAAAACACGTTCTCGCCTTCGGTTTTATGGGTGTCCTGAATCAAATCAACGGAGGTCATTACTTCACCACCACGCTGCAGTTCCCAACTTCCTTTACCGGCGGACCGGATCCGCAGAATGAAACTGGCGGAACCGGCGCGGGCATGGCTTCGTTCCTGTTGGGTGTTGGAGGTGGAACCGATCAGACTGGCTTTACCCAATTCCCGGCCACCTCGAAGAAGCAACTTGGCTGGTACCTGCAGGACGATTTCAAAGCCACCCGAAAGCTAACGCTGAACCTCGGCTTGCGCTATGAGATCCAGACCGCTCCGACCGAGCGGGTCAATGCTCAGCAATACTTCAATTTCACCGCCACGAATCCCATCAGCGCCGCCGTAGGCTTCTCGGTCCCCGGCGAGCTGGTCTTCAACTCCACTAGCAACCGGGGCCTGTACCACACGCAACACACAAATTTCGCCCCCCGCGTCGGACTGGCATACCAGTTCATGCCGAAGCTCACTTTCAGGTCGGGATACGGCATCTTCTTTGTGCCGGACTACTACGGGAACGGCCCCAACATCGGTTACTCTCAGGCAACTCCGTGGGTTACAACCCTCAACAACCAATTGACCCCCAACAGCACGTTGAGCAATGGGTTTCCCAACGGACAGGTTCCGGTCACAGGAAATTCACTGGGATCGCTGACCGACGTCGGTTTCGGACTGAATCCCGTGGTCAATCCGATTCGCCACTCGCCCTACGTGCAGCAATGGATGGGCGGGATCGAATACTCCCTATCGAATAACGACTTGCTCGACGTTTCCTACGTGGGCAATCACGGGGTTCACGTGCTCGCGCAGTATCTGGAATGGAACCAGCTGCCCACCGCCGATTTGGCTTTGGGAAATTCGCTGAATGACCAGGTTCCCAATCCCTTCTTCGGCCACATCAGCTCCAGCGGTTGCGGCCTGGACCAGGCGACGGTGGTACGCGGACAACTCCTCCGGCGCTTCCCCGAATATTGCAGCGTCACCGAAGCGCCACCTGCCGTAGGCGCCTCGAACTACAATGCCCTTCAGGCTACCTACACCCACCGCTGGCACTCCGGACTGAACCTGAACGTCTCCTATACCTACTCCAAATTCCTGGACGACGTGCAAGGCGCCTCGGGATGGGCGTTCCCGGGAACGGGAAGCCAGGTGCGGGATTCTTATAATCTGGCGGCGGAACGCTCGGTCGACACGACCGACATTCCTCACAGTCTGGTTGTGAATTACATCTATGCGCTACCGTTCGGGAGAGGCAAGCCGATGGGGAACGACTGGAACGGTCCGACCAACGCCCTGCTGGGCGGATGGCAGTTCACCGGCATCGTTTATGCCAAGAGCGGCTTCCCCCTGTCCATTTCCCCGGCGCAAAACAATACCAACTCGTTCGGCGGCAATCAGCGTCCCAACCTGATCGGCGATCCGCGGCCGGCCGACCAGAACATTAATAATTGGATTAATGCGGCCGCATTTTCGCAGCCTGCGGCCTTCACTTTTGGTGACAGTCCGCGCAACCTGGCCAATCTCCGCGCGCCCCGCTATTTCGATTGGGACATGGGCATTCAGAAATGGTGGGACTTCAGCGAAGCCAAGCGGCTGCAGTTCCGCCTGGAAATGTTCAACGCTTTCAACCACCCGAACTTCTTTGCCCCGGACACCAACCTCGGCGACACTGCTTTTGGCAGGATCTCGCAGGCGTATCCGGCGCGGGACGTGCAGGCGGCGCTGAAGTTTTACTTCTAGAAGCGACCGCGGCTTGAACAGGACACGGGAACCTCGCAGGCTCAGCAAAGTTGCACCATCGCTGCGCCTGCCGGAAGCGTTCCGTCTTATCGCCTCAAGCTTATCGCCTCAAGGAACCTCGCGGGATGGAACCATGATGGAATGGAACAATGAAAGAGCGTAGCCGCCGGGTCCCTGTCCTGTTCCTTCTTTTCTTACCTCTCTTGCTTCTCTTGCCGAGCATGGGGCCGGGCCTAACCAGATACTCGGCTCTGGCGGCGGCACCGGATTCTCTGAAAAATCAAGCGCCGCATCCGTTGCTGCTGAATACCTTCTCCGGTCACAAAATCCTCTCCCATGGCATAGAGATCTATAGTGGCAACGCGATCCTTCAGATTCTCGCCCTGCGGGATGATGTGGTGCGAATTCGCGTGGGCCGCGATGGAGTGCTTCCCGAGGATGCGTCGTGGGCAGTACTGCCCGCAGTTCGCCAGCAACGAGCGAGCATAACTGCAGAGATCAGCGACCGCGCAGTTGGCTTCCGGACGAAGTCTCTGCGGGTCCAGATCGATCGTGCAACGCTTCGGCTTTCGTTGACCGATCTGGCAGGCAACGTCCTGCAGGAGGATGCCGCCGCCTGGCCAGTGGAGTTGCACGATCAGTCTTTCCGCATCTACAAGCAGATGTCCCCGGACGAGCATTATTTCGGATTGGGAGATAAAGTCGGTCCGCTCGACCGGCGCAGCCAGGTATTCACCTTGTGGAACACGGACGCCTACAACTTTCAAGAGTCGACCGATCCTCTCTACAAAAGTATTCCGTTTTTTCTGACCATGCACGCCGGACGCAGCCTGGGAGTGCTCCTGGACAATACCTGGTGCAGCAGCTTTGATTTTGGCAAAGAAATCGATCGAGTGTATTCCTTTGGCGCCGAGGGCGGCCCCATCGACTACTACCTGCTCTACGGTCCGGAGCCCAAGCGTGTGGTGGAAAACTATGCCTGGCTGACTGGCCTGCCGCCTTTGCCGCCGCTGTGGACTCTAGGCTATCAGCAATCTCGCTTCAGTTATGAGACTGAAGCAGAGCTGCGACAGGTCGCCGAAAAGTTGCGCGCGGACCGGATTCCTGCAGACGCCTTGTATCTCGATATCGACTATCAGGAAAAAAACCGGCCGTTTACAGTCGATGGGGAAAAATTTCCCAACTTTGTGCCCCTGCTGGCAGACTTGAAGAAAGAAGAGTTTCATGTGGTCGGCATCACCGATTTGCACATCGCTGACTTGCCCAGTGCCGGCTACGCTCCCTACGACACGGGATTCGCCGGCGGGCACTTCGTAAGAAATCCTGACGGGTCGGTTTTTGTGGGCACAGTGTGGCCTGGGCCGTCTGTGTTTCCCGATTTCACTCAGCAAAGCACGCGCGAATGGTGGGGAACGCTTTACTCCAATTTCGTTTCCGACGGGCTCGCGGGATTCTGGAATGACATGAACGAGCCGTCGGTCTTCAACACACCGGACAAAACCATACCCGACGATGTCCAGCATCACATTGAGGAGGCCGGCTTCCAGTCGCGCGTTGCCAGTCACCGCGAGATCCATAATGTCTATGGCATGGAGAACTCGCGCGCCACCTACGAAGGTCTGCAGAAGATTTCACCCAACCTGCGTCCGTTTGTTCTCACCCGCGCTACCTATGCCGGAGGACAACGCTACGCCGCTACCTGGACGGGCGACAACAGCGCCACCTGGAATCATTTACGGCTGACGACGCCTATGCTGGAGAACCTGGGCCTGAGTGGCTTTGGAATGAGCGGCGCCGACGTCGGAGGTTTCATCGGTACGCCCTCCCCTGAACTACTTACCAAGTGGACTGAACTGGCGACGTTTCAGCCCATCGATCGCAATCACAGCGAGAAAGGCACAGCGCAGCGCGAACCCTGGGTGCACGGACCCGCGCAGGAGAATATCCGCCGCCAATACATCGAAGAGCGCTACAAGTTGATGCCTTATCTCTACACAGCCGTGGAAGAAATGTCGCGAACGGGCCTACCTGTTGTCCGCCCGCTCTTCCTCGAATTTCCCGAGGCAACGGCCGACAAGCATCCGCTAGACCTCGATGCCGGAAACGAATTTCTGTTCGGCTCCAACTTGTTGGTTGCGCCGTCGCCATTTCCCGAAAAGCTGGATAGCTACTCCGTACAGTTCCCTCCCTTGGATTGGTACGACTATTGGACTGGCGAGCGCCTGGAAAGGCTGGAGAGCGGGGATAACAATACCGGTCCCGCTTCCAAGCCAGTTCTGGTGCGTCCCACAACCGATGTCCTGCCTCTCTACGTGCGCGAGGGTTCCATTATTCCCGTGCAACCGCTTATCGAAAGCACCAGCGAGATTCCCCAAGGACCGCTTGTGCTGCGCGTGTATCCTGGACGCGATTGCAAGGGCTCCCTCTACCTGGATGACGGGAAGACCATGGCGTTTGAGCAGGGCGAATTTCTGCGCATGCAGTTCACCTGCGAAGCTCGAGGTAACTCCGTCAAGCTGCACCTCGGTCCGCACCAAGGGAGCTACCATCCCTGGTGGAGGGAGCTGCGCCTGGAGGTTTACGGCGCGGACTCCAATGCGTCGTACAGAGTTATAGGCGGCGGGAAGGACTTTGGGCCGGCAACTCCGGATCCCGCACATCACAGGGTCAGCGTGATTATCCCCGACGATGGCAGCGGAACTGATCTGGAAATCAGCTCCCGGCGCTAGCGCAAAGCTGCTTCGCCGTACGCCGGGAATAATGGCTGCAGACGGTCGCTGCACATAATGGTTGCAAACAATGACATCGGCCCACAGTCAACGTGCTCGCCATGCGCTCCGGGCGGCGGCATTGTGGATGTCGGTAGCGACGGTGTGCCTTTCGGCTCCATCTCCATCCTCTGCGCCGGTCTTTCACCCAACTCTCCCCCGTGGCCTTGATTTCACTCTGGAGAACTCGCCCACCGCGCTCAAGTACTTGATTGAAACCATGCCGGGAGGCGTGGCCCTTCTCGACTACAACAATGACGGACTTCTGGATATCTTTTTCGTAAACGGCGGTCGAATTGCCGGCCCCATGCAGCAACCTGATGATTTCGATCGCCACGACCCGCGCTACTGGAACCGGCTGTACCGGCAGAATCGCGATGGCAGCTTTACCGATGTCACGAAAGAAGCAGGATTAGAAAATGCGGGCGACGGAAATTACGGCATGGGCGTCGCCGTGGGCGATTATGATAATGACGGCTATCCCGATATTTACGTCACCAACTTTGGAAAAAACATTCTTTATCACAACAATGGCAACGGAACTTTTACAGATGTCACCGCCAAGGCAGGCGTTGCCGGTGGGGGCTGGTCGGCCTCGGCGGGATTTATTGACTACGACAACGACGGTAAGCTGGACCTGTTCGTAACCCGCTATCTGGACTGGAACATGGAGCGCAGCAAGGCTTGTGGAGTCGCCGTCCGCCAGTACTGCCCTCCGGGAGAATTTCCGCCTGGCAGCAACATCCTTTATCACAACCGCGGTGATGGCACCTTTGAAGACGTGAGTGTGAAATCCGGTATCGCGGGAAAAAAAGGGAACGGCCTGGGCGTGGCATTCGCCGACTATGATGGCGATGGATTTACGGATATCTTCGTTGCCAACGACGTGGTGGAGCAGTTTCTGTTTCACAACAACGGTGATGGCACATTTACCGAGCAGGGGTTAGACGCCGGCGTGGCGCTTACGGCAGACGGCAAGAAACTCGCCGGCATGGGTGTGGTGTTTCAAGACTATGACAATGACGGCCGGCCGGACCTTGTGGTAACCGCACTTCCGCACCAATTACAAACCGTCTTTCATAACGAAGGACACGGAGGGTTCGCCGATCAAAGCCTGCCAACCGGCCTGGGGGTTCTCTCTGGCGCAACTTCTGGCTGGGGAGTGGGCCTGGAGGATTTCGATAACGACGGCTGGAAAGATTTGTTTATCGCTCAGGGCCACGTCATGGATAACGTCGAAAAGTTGGACTCTTCTTTGCATTACCTGGAACCGCCGCTCGTTGCGCTCAATCACAATGGCAGGTTCGAGCAGGCGGATGCGGGCAGCACAACTCCGATTGCAGGACGGGGTGCCGCATTCGGTGACCTGAATAATGATGGCTGGATGGATGTGGTCACTGCGCGGCTGGGCGGCCATCCGCAGATATTGGTAAACAATGGAGGAAAGCTGCACTGGCTTACCATCACTTTGCGCGGGACGCACAGCAACCGCGACGGCTTCGGCGCCCGAGTGCAAGTAAATGGACAAACCCGGTTCGCGACGCCTGTGGGAAGTTATCTTTCGTCGAACGACAAACGACTGCATTTTGGATTAGGCTCGGCGGAAACGGCAACCATCGAGGTGTTCTGGCCCTCTGGGATCCACCAGACAGTCAGCAACGTGCACAGTGACCGGTTTATTGAGATTCGGGAACCCGCTGAACCGTGATTTATATGAGCATGATCCCCGCGCTATTGGCCCTGTCCCTATTTGCCCAGATAAGTGCCACAGCACCACAGCTTTCGGTGGAAGCCATGCAGCACCTCGAGGCCGGCGCCGACGCTGAGCGGCGACAGGATTTCGAAACTGCCATTGCTGAACTCCGCAAAGTGACCGAGCTTCGGCCGGCCGACCCAACCGGCTTTGTCAGGCTAGGCAATGTTTATATGGAGAATCGCCAGTATGGCGAAGCCATTCCACCACTGAAGAAGGCATTGGAGCAAAACCCGGACTTATTGCTTGCGCATCAACTTCTCGGATACGCGCTGTTAGCGCAAGGCTATGCTGCGGAAGCGATTCCCCATCTCAACAAGGTCGGAGACATAGGCGCTCTCGGGATCGCGGAGATTCAAACCGGCCAGGCTTCGGACGCGGTCACCAATCTGCAGGCAGCTTTAGTGAAGAAAGCAAATGATCCCGACCTGCTGTTTTACTTGAGCCAGGCGAGTGAAATGCTCGCGCAGCAATCGCTCGAGGCACTGAACGCGGCTGATCCCAATTCCAGCAGAACTCATCAGATCCGGGCCCACAGTTACTACGTCGCGCATCAATTCCCCGAAGCCCAGAGGGAATACGAACAGGCTTTAAGGCTGCGTCCGGACGTTCCCGGACTTCATCTGGAATTGGGCGAAGTATATGCCGCGGGTTCCGAGTGGGCGAAAGCCGAGGAGCAATTTCTTGCGGAAACCAGACTGCAGCCCGGCAATGCCGAAGCCGCTTTCCGCCTGGGTGACGCACGATTGCAGGAAGGCAAAATTGAAGAGGCGCTGAAAGAGCTTGAACGCGCCGACCAGCTTCGTCCCGATATGTCAGACACGCTGTACTCTCTCGGGAAAGCGGCTGTGCTGGCTGGCGATATAGGGAGCGCTCAGCGCGCCCTAATCAGAGTGATCGCTCTCGAGAAGGAAAGCTTGCTGGCGGCTCAAGCCCATTACGCGCTGGCCGGCCTTTATCGTAAACAAGGCAAGGGCCAAGAGGCGGAGCGTGAGATTCAACAATTCCGTCGCCTGCAAGGCGTCCAACAACAAAGCTTGCCCCGTTGACCTTGAAGTTCCGCTCTTTGATGTTCCGTTCCAATCGAGACCTACGCAAGATCCAAGTCCTACCGAAGGCAAGCAATAGCCTGGAGACTCAAGGCGCTGCCATGGGCGAACGACAAGGCCTAGCTGACACGCGACATGTGGTCTGGGTTAAGAATGGAAAAGCCGCAACCTCTGAGATCCGCCTGCCAAGGCAGCCTGCGCCGGTTGCGCCTGGAGCGGATTGAGATTCATCTTTATCGGTTGCATCGAATCGATGCAGAGGTGCCGGCTGAAGGTCAGCTCGGCACTCTGAAGGATTTGCTAGAGCTTTGTCTGCGCCAGCATGGCATCCACCGGGCCACTGGCCGCCTCCACCGCCGGACCGGGAGCGATACGGTCCACGAGCCTCAGAACCTTGCTGAGGCCAGGAGTATCTCAAGCAATCTTAAGGTGGTGCTTCTGAACTGCCATGATCGCTTGTCGCACGAGTTTCTTCACGTCCATCCGGGGACCGCCCTTGGTGTCAGAGGTGATCGGATTCGTTCACCGTTCCACAGACTTCAAATCTAACGTTTTCAGGGTCGTGAGCCGCACAGTTCCGTATCCCTGGTTGGCCGGCCTCACTTGGTGATTGAGGCTTGCGGCAGGCTTGGTGTCAGAATGGTCAATTCGCCGACTTGTTCCGTCTTCACCCTACCACGCAGGTGGGTGGCATGATCCATCATCCATACCTCGGGAATAATTTCTCCGACCAGTTCTCCATGACAGAAAAGTCGTACCACCGAACTCTCAGAAACCACAATACCCACCGCCTTGGTAACAGCACTCATGTTGGCAGCGGCAATGTGACGGCTGCCGAGTCCCAGAGGCACGACCACCTGGGCGTCCACGGCGTCGAGGTAGCGGCAGGCGGAAAGCACAATTCCTTCGCCACTCACCACGAACCCTCCGTCTAGTTGCGCCAATTCCTTGATGGTTCCGCGGAGATTGAGATTGGTAACATGGCGCGAGGCCTCAGGATGCCCCAACAACGGATCCAAGATCAACGGTCTGGATCTGGCAAGCACGGCGCTCTCATCCCCGAGCATAAATAGCGTGCCAACGCGCCTTCCCTCTCGACCCTCGCGAGCAATTTCGACTGCGAGCCCAATTAGAGACTCAACAACGTCAGGATCATATTCCGTTACCTGGCAGAGAATGCTCTCAAACATCCATCAACTCCTCGCGTCGGGCAGACGCCACCGACACATCGCCGACGTCCTCTAGTTCGGATGATAGCCCGACCAAGAAGATTCAGGCGTCCCCCGGCGTGGCCGGCAAACCTTTTCGGACTCTACCAAATGATTTTCATAATAACTCGTCCGCCCGCTGATCTTCACCCAATCCTCGGGCAGCCGGGAAGACGCAGATGGACCATCCCGTGGCTGCCCAGGCGTGCCCCTAAAAGCGGAAAACAATCCCGGCGGATGGCTGCGCCGAGTGAGCCTCAACACCGATAGCTGGACTCCAGCATGTTCGCCACAGTGGCGGGAAGATCTTCGATTTCCGCCCGCCGAATCTCCCGTTCGTCAAAGGGCGCCTCTAGATCACGCTGGGCATTCTGATACCTGCCTTGTTTGCGCGCCTGTACGCTTCCAAGGAACTCGCGCCCATCGGATTCCGCCGCAGCATGGCAAGCGAATACCGCAAAAAGCGTCGCAGTTATCCATAACTTTGTCATTGGCTCCTCTGCAAGTGATTCCTCCACCAACGAGTTGCTGAATCTGAGCGCTGCTCGGAGCCGTGAGGTCGGATTAGGCACGGGCACGGTCGATTCGCAGTGACCACCCTCTCAGAAGTCTCCGGGTCTTGTGACTTTCCAGGCCAAGCTGACAACACCAGTCTTAGAGCGAAGGCAAGAATGCGTAAAAAAGCGCGACCGCGATTCGCGCCAGACTCTACGAATTGGCAGGGTCTTCCTTCACATTCTCCAGAAACAGCTCTTTCAGTCCAACGGACTGCCATTCAACGGACTTCGCGGCAAGTAGCGGACCAAGCGTGGTAATCTCGCCGACGTTGCGGCTGGCGAGAATGCTTATCGTTCTCCCGCGCACGATGACGTTTGTCGCACGTGACTTACAAGCCTTCTTTCCAGACCTGCTGCCACGCCTCGAATTCACTCGGCCGGATCTGGTAGCGCGCGAAGTTTCCTTCGTGAAGGCTCACGAGTTCCGCCTCGGCCATGTCTCTCAATTTTTCGCGTTCGGCCTCCGGGATGTCGTTCTTCTCCACCCAGGCCGCGACATAAGCCGCGGCTGCCTTCCTGTCCATCCGTCCGCGCACCACTTCGCCGACGATCTGTCGCAACGCGGCCTTGTGCTTGAACCTGAACGGATCGGGCGCACCCTGGGACTGTCGGACGGCGGCATAACGTGCCGCCGACCGCTCATACGCCCAGATGAATACATCCCTCAGCAGATCGACCTTGTTCAGTTCATAAACGCCCAGGAGCGCGTCGGTATAGAGCGCTCGCGGCACGTCGATGAACGACAGAGGAGACAGGTTGCGCTTGATGAACGGGATGTTCGCCGACAGGCGCGACACGCGCTTGTTCACGTCGTCGAACGGCTGGAGGTACGGCAATTGCACCATCGCAAAAAACGCCTGCTCGAACGGGTCCTGAATCGCGGCGGCGATGTCCAGCAGGTGGTTGAAGCACTCCTCGATCAGCTGCGGCAGTTCCAGAGGATGGAAAGTGGTCTTCCCGATACCGACGCCCATACGGCGCAGCCTGCCGGGGGCGCCCGGGTCGGGCAGGAGGTTCTGCGCCAGAATCCCGTGAAGATTGAGGATCGTGTAGCGGTTAAACCCGATTCCCTCCGCCTCGTTGACGAGGAATTCGGTCGCATCCTTGTGGTTGACGATCATTTGCGCTTCCAGCCGGTCACGGCCTTCGGCGGCTTCCCCGAGTTCGATCAGCCGCGTCGTATCCAGGAGCGAGTAAGTGTTCCCCTCAAGGCGGCTTGAGTTCCACGACAGATCGATGAGCAGGCGGTTCAAAATCTGTTTTGCATAAGTGCCAGCCGTCTGATCCGCGAAATTCGGCTTGCCCACCTGCGCGAGATGCGCACGCTGCTCCTCCGAAAGATAAAACGCCTGGTTGGGCCGGTACGAGTCGAGGAATTCACGGTTGTAGCCAACCGGCTTTCGCGCGTTGACGCTCCGGCTCAGATAGGTCCGCATTTCCTTGCTGGCCCGAGACAGGGGCACAGCCTCCTCTTCCGTCTTCTCGGCTGCCGCGCGAACAGCCGCAGGCTTTTCGGACGCCAATGCCTTTGCCCCCTCCGCCGCTGGCAAGCTGTATTTCGCCCAGCGATCATCTCCCACCTTCACGAGCCGTCCGGCATTCACGAGGTGCTTGAGCCTGTATTGCAGCGTCCTTTTCGGTGCACTCGGCTTCAACGCGTTCGCGATCTCGGGCAGATCAGCGCCCTCCGGGCGCAGCCGGACAGCGTCTTCGATTGCAGTCAGGGCATCTTCCGGTATTCGCTTGGGCAAGGTTCTTTTCTCCCTGTTGGTTGCGTCTATCGATATAGTCAAAGATTAAACATCGATAGGCGCAATTAAAACATCAATAGACGCAATATAAAACTGTAGACGCAACATTTTTAGTTGCGCCTTAATACGATAGCTGCGCCTAGATCTGGATAATTGCGCCTTGTCAAGGCTGCAGGCCCCGTAGCAAGCAGGGGCGCCGGTGAACCTCCTTCCTTCCTTAATTACTACTACCACTGCTACCCTCGGCAGATTACCTTCGCCATCCCGCCCCCAAGACGAGGAAAGGCGATACCCACTGCGCTGAAATACGATCATCTGCTGGACGCCGATCCCGATGAGCAGACCGAGGCGCGCATGGACGCTCTCACAGCAAATCGAGGCGCTACAGGAGGGGTGAGACGTTCTGGGCCGGCGGAGACGCTGGCGGTCGCGGGCGCCGTAGTCTGCATCGGCGCCGGGAGAGCGCGAAGGCAAGACTCGCGTTGTCGCCGGTCAACCGGCTGCCAGTAATGGCCTCGCCGAACGCCGCCTTGGCCCCTGGAGAGTCTCCCGTCTGCCAGAGCAGCACCGCTGCGGCGTTGCCGGTGATCACGCCGACGCTCCGAAAACAATGGCCGTGCTAAGTTCTACCGCCTGACGACCAAGGGACGGCGACAACTCGCGGTCGAGAGATGCGACCGCTGCGGCATTGCCAACACGCTCATGCCCATGGGCGAGTGCCTATCCCGAGAAAGGATCTAAGTTGTGACTGTTACTACCAACCGTTGCGTTCTGTATCAATGGCACGATCGAGCCACAAACCTCGGTCCGTGCCAAATCCGTGACTAAGCACTTCGTTGCGTCGACGTGGCTGCCTTCGACGCAACATGCCACAAGTCCACTTTCGCTTTCTTATCAGGTACTTGGCGGGGGAGAAAAAGGGGAGGACTGGGAACTTGCTAATCCCCTCTTGCGTCGGCAGAGTGGTGGCCGATTCGCGTCGCGAACCGGTCCGATGCCAGCGCTCGACGCTGATGCCGGGAATTCGAAAGACCACGAACGCAAAAAGACGATTCCAAAGGAGAACGATGAGCAACGAAGTCCGCACGTGGCGTAAAGCATGGTTCCAAACCGAGCGAGTTGTTCTTGTCTCTCTGATTCTCATTCTTCCTGCCTGCAACATTGGAGGAAAGACAACAACTCTCGCTCTGCAAACAACTCCCAGCTCGATTGCGGTTGGGAGTCAGGTTGTGTTTACCGCATCGATCTCGCACAACAACGGGCAATTTGAGGGGGCGAACTGGAGTTTGGCGAGCAATGGAGTCGCCTGCCCAACTGGGTGCGGAACCCTAACCAATCCAACCAACACCGGGAGCCCGGGAAATGGCGACACTGCGACCATTACCTACACCGCGCCCGCCGTCGCTCCTGCTCCCAACTCAGTCACCATCACGGCGACGTCTGTAGAGAACCCGAATTCGTCCGGAGCGGACACGTTCACGATTGACTGAAAACACGCAACGAGAAGGGGAGCCTATGAGGACCAGGATTCACCAACTGCAGGCATTCACGCCTGCCCTCACGTCGCCGTCGAGTTTGCGGCTGCAGGCCACGGCTCAAATCGTGAAGCGGACACTGCTGGGCATCTTTCAGGAGCCCGCCGCTTTCGGCTGTTCTGGGTAACATGGATTGCCGCGGCCGTACTCAGTGCTTGCGGTGGAAGGGGAGGATCTTCCTCTCCTCCGCCACCGCCTGCGCCCACGATTTCGTCGATAGCCGTAGCGCGCCTCCCTGTGAAGGCTGTCCTGGTGGTGCGTTGAGATGACCAGAGAAAAACTGGAGCGGGAGACGGGGATCGAACCCGCAACCAACGGCTTGGGAAGCCGCTACTCTACCATTGAGCTACTCCCGCTCTGCTAGCAGCATTATATCGAAAACTTCTATCGCCAAGGCCGGTGGCAGAGAAGGCAGTGACTGCGGCAACAAACTTAAGGTCGCCGCTATCAGCGCTGAAAGCGTGACAGCGAGTCAGCGCGCTGAGAGATTGCTACTGCAATACCGGCTTCAATCCAGTAGCGGATCGCGCCCCCCATTTCCGACGAGGAGAACCGATTGATCGCGAAAGCGGCTTCCACGTGTATGGCACTTCGCGTCCCCAAGGCCTAAGGACGGTAATCCTCTTACGCTGCTTCCTGCTGCTTCGACACCTGCTCATAGAACAGATCTCTCAGGCTAGTCCTTTCGGGCGAACGCGCCGAACAAATTTACCGTGCCTTCAATGCGACCGATCGGTCTCCTCCGTCATCTTATCGGGCTAAGAGGCAGGTTAAGGTCGAGAGAATTGCAAATGGCTCTGCCGCGGCACAAGTCGCGACGGGTGAACGCAGTTTCCATTCCCCTGGCATGCGAGGTTTGCCGCGAAGAAACAGTCACGACCCTGGTTGCGGATTTCATCTTCGCCTGTGGTCGGTGCGCGGAGAGGATTGCGACCGCGCTGTGGCACGGTCGCCAAGAACGCATAGTTGCGGGGGAGAATGTCTGCCCTGATCGCGAAACGAACCGGTTGGTTTATTGATTTCAAGTTATGTGGCAAACGGTCAGTGAAAGGTGGGATATATGAAGCTTGCAAAAAGAACACTTATCTTCCTCGCGGCTGCTACCGCGGTGCTCCTTGTCACAGAGACGAATTTCTGGCGGCCGGTCCAGGCGAGAACTCTGGTTCAAAACCCTACAACGGAGGCCAGCGATACGACACAAAGCAAAATAGCCCGGGCGATGTCCGCCGGCCCTAATGACATTGCCAGGTCAGCTCGAATTATTGACATCGATGCGGAAGGCAAAACTGTAGTCCTGCGCGAGGGCAGCAACGGTTTCACCTGTATGCCTGGAAACCCTAACGTGATTGGGGAGCCGCCCATGTGTGTAGACGCTGCTTCGTTGCAGTGGTTCGCCGACGCCAAAGCCCATAAACCCAAACCGACCAACACGGTCCCGGGTATCACTTACATGCTCGCAGGCGCTACGCAGAGGAGCGATTCAGACCCCAATGACAAAACCAGCCCGGCAATCACCGTGGGGCCGCACTGGATGATCATGTGGCCGTTCGATCCGAAGACTACAGGATTGCCAACCACGCATAAACCGACTGGAGCCTACATCATGTGGGCAGGCTCACCGTACGCCCACTTGCATGTGATGGGTCGTCCCTGAGGTTTGCAAATCGTAGACCGTTCAAAAGGAGAACCAAAATGGCAACCACCCCGGTAAGTACTTCGCTGAAATGGGATGTCCTCGTGACAAAACGCCAAGGCCTCAACCGCGACTTGCCGCCGGGCAAGGAACAATGGATGTGGGTCCCGACATCGGCCACACTGATCTCTGGCGAACGGGACGCAGTTCTCGTCGACGCATTTCTTACCGTCGACCAGGCGCACGCCGCAGTGGAATGGATCGCGGCGAGCGGCAAGAACCTGACAACGATCTATATCACCCACGGCCACGGCGATCATTTCTTTGGCGTCGGCGCCCTCCTGGATCGGTTTCCGAATGCCAAAGCGGTTGCAACGCCTAACGTTCTGAAGGTCATGCGCCAGCAAATGTCGCCAGAATTCGTCGCGACTTTCTGGAATGCACGCTATCCCGGCCAGATTCCGGAGCACCTGGTCCTCGCCCAGGAACTCAAGGGAAATGTGATCGATCTCGAAGGCCGTGACCTTGTCGTGGTCGAAGTCGGCCATACCGACACCGACCATACGACGTGTCTGCACGTGCCCTCGGTCGGGTTGGTGGTCGCCGGGGATGCCGCTTACAACGACGTCCATCTTTACCTTATGGAATCAAACACGCGGACCCGCCAAGAGTGGATCTCTGCGCTCGACAAAATCGAGGAACTGAAACCACGCGCGGTGATCGCCGGACACAAGAAACCCGAGAAGGACGACGGCCCCAGGATCATTGAAGAGACCCGTCAATACATCCGCGATTTCGAACGCGTCGCCGAGATGACGACAACGGCGCGAGAGCTTTACGACAAGATGCTGGAGCTCTATCCGGATCGAGCCAATCCAGGCTCGCTGTGGGGTTCGGCGCACGTGGCAAAACCGTAATTTCATCGCAATGAAAGACAACGCATCGCTCGAGATGCAGAAAGTGACGGTTCAAATGGCAAAAACATATAGGGCGGTCGAAGTCTCCGCACCGGGCAGCCTTCGCTTGGTCGAACGAACAATTCCTGACCCCGGGCCTCGCCAGGTTCGGATTCGGGTGGAAGCATGTGGAGTCTGTCACACCGATGCGACCACGGTCACTGGCACTTATCCCGGCCTGAGTCTGCCACGCGTCCCTGGACATGAGATCGTCGGCCGAATTGAAGCCCTGGGCAGCGGAGTGTCCAGATGGAAAATCGGTCAACGGGTTGGAGTCGGCCTGATTGCCGGAGAAGACGGAGTGTGCGAACCGTGCCGGCGCGGAGATATCGTGAATTGTCAAAACCCGGTGGTATCGGGAGTAACCACGGATGGAGGGTATGCGGAGGTGATGATCGCCGAAGCACGGGCCCTCGCTTCTGTTCCGGATGAGCTCACATCCGCAGAGGCCGCTCCTCTCCTCTGCGCGGGGATTACAACCTACAACGCGCTTCGCAACGCCGGCTTGCGCGGCGGAGATCTGGTCGCCGTGCAGGGCGTTGGTGGACTTGGGCATCTTGGCATCCAGTTTGCGCGGCACATGGGATTCCGTACTGTCGCAATCGGGCGTGGACGCGACAAGGAAAAGCTGGCAAACGACTTGGGCGCGCACGTCTACATCGATACCACCGCCGAGGATGCCGCTGCGGTCCTGCAGCGTATGGGCGGGGCGAGAGCGATTCTCGCTACAGGAACCAGCGGTGATGCCATGGGAACACTTGTGTCCGGCCTTGCAGCCCGCGGCAAGTTCATCGTGGTGGGTGTACCGCAGGACGAGCTTAGGTTGAATGCCTTCCCGCTCGTCTTTGGAGGGCGCTCGATTTACGGGAGCCTGACAGGAACGCCGATTGACGGGGAGGATACTCTTGCCTTCACTGTCCTGGAGAACATCCGACCGATGATCGAGACAGTGCCTCTCGAACAGGCGGCGGATGCTTACGCTCGCATGATTGAAGGCAAGGCACGCTTCCGCATGGTGCTGGTTACGGGGCAATAGAGAGTTTTTGGTCAATCAAGACAGGTAGAGGAGACCCATGCACAGGCTTGACGGGAAACTTGCGCTCATTACCGGCGGCACCAGCGGTATCGGCCTTGCCACGGCGAAGCAGTTCGTGAACGAAGGCGCGTATGTCTTTATCACGGGGCGCCGGGAGCCGGAGCTGGCTGCGGCGGTCAAGGAAATAGGAAGAAATATCAGCGGAGTGCAGGGAGACGTATCGAATCTTGCCGACCTTGATCGTCTCTTCGGGCAAATTAGAAAAGAGAAGTGCAAGCTCGATGTCGTGTTCGCCAATGCCGGCGTATCAAAGTATGCTCCGTTCGGCAAAATAACTGAGGAGTTCTATGACTCGATCTTCGACATCAACGTGAAAGGTCTCCTCTTCACGGTGCAGAAGACGCTTCCACTGTTGTCCGACGGCGCCTCAATCATCCTCAATGCGTCAATCGCGGGGAGCAAGGGATTGCCCACGTATAGCGTTTATAGCGCCACAAAAGCCGCGATACGTTCGTTCGCCCGAACCTGGACAACGGATCTCAAGGATCGGCGCATTCGCGTGAACGCGATAAGCCCTGGCTCGATCGATACACCTGCGGCCAATGATCTGTTGGCGTCCTCAGAAGTCGGGGAGCAGCGCAGGAAGATGGTCTCGACCACCGTCCCGCTCGGCAGATTTGGGAGACCAGATGAGGTCGCCAAGGCCGTCGTGTTCCTCGCGTCCGAAGACAGCAGCTTCGTCACCGGAACGGAATTGTTTGTGGATGGCGGTTTCGCACAAGTGTAGGCCCGCTAAGCAGGAGAGGTCGTTGCTGCCCAATTGCGATGGAGAAAGGCGCTCTACCATTGAGCTACTCCC